>ENA-ORLY01000972-ORLY01000972.1-human-gut-metagenome-genome-assembly--contig:-NODE-972-length-36884-cov-7.067134_pt1 | contig 36884 bp, 29 predicted proteins | sample MGYA00243071_ERZ508832 | MGnify/ENA primary metagenome ERZ508832 (study PRJEB26277, sample SAMN04329777) | human gut metagenome | biome: human-associated habitat | host: Homo sapiens | place: USA... | reverse complement strand
GGCGGCACCCTGGCCATGGTCAGCTGCAAGACCCGCAGTGACATCCCCAAAGGCAAGATTTTTGATGTGGTCCGCGCGCTGAAAGACGTGGAAGTCCCCGCCCCCATAACCATTGGCCAGGTTTTGGCAGAAAATGTGGCTGGCACAGGGGTAGACGTTATTGCAACAAAAGGTGTAAAATTGGAACAGTAATGGAAAGCTTGTTCAAATTCTACCAAGAATAGGTGGGGAACGCTTTGAAACTTGGAAAGTCACTTCGTTGGAAAATGGTTGCGGGCAGTACGGCGATCATAACCTTGCTGCTAGTCGTGATCGGCACTTTTGTTATTCGGCAGGTGTCGCAAATTGAGTACCGCAACGCGGTCAAAGCAAACCAGACACTGGCCCAGGCAATGAGCGACCGTTTCAACGAAAACTCAGATGCGTTCGTTCATCAGATCGACTTCGTGACTCTGGACGGCGAAATTTCCGACATTATGGAAAAAGGCGGCAGTTCTCAGGCAGAGATCTATTCCAATCGCAAAGAGCTGCGCAGTGTAATAACACTGCGCAGTATTGCGATGGATGCGATCAGCGGTGTTTACCTCTATGACATCAAAGGTACTTTGGTTACCAAATGGGAAAAAACACCCAACCGGGAAGGTGCCTACCGCCTGCCGAACACTACGGATATTTCCCGCTTTACTCCGGATGGCCGGGTAACATCGGAATTTTTGGATGGCCACCTTGTGTATAATCGAGCCGTGCGCACTTTAGAAACCCGCAAAATCGTTGGCTACATCACATTTCTGTACGATGATCGAGTGCTGAAAGAACGCCTGGATGTTATTGCGGGCAACAGCAACAATTTCTTGGGTCTGTATGACAGTGTGGATGATGTGCTGATATGCTGCGACAATATTGATAAAGAAGTCTATCTGCAGGCACTGGCAGATCAGGACTTATCGGATGCCCAAGGCGGTATCACCATAACGGTGGACGGCATTGGGCAAATGTTGCTTTGTAGCAATGAGGTCATGAACGATGGCTGGTACTTCCTGAGTGCCGTATCCAACGATGATATTTACGAGATGCAAAGTCTGCTGATGCTGATGATCCTGTCCTTTGCGCTGATTGCGGTTCTGCTGATTTTGTGCATCACCGCACTGAACCATACAATCATCACCGGGCCCATCGCCCATATCATGGATGCTGTCAAAAAAATCCAGAACGAGGATTACGACATTACCCTGGACGTACACACCGGAGATGAAATTGAAATTCTGGCCGATAATCTAAACATTATGGCCCGCCGCATCGACGAGCTGGTCAACCAAAACCTGAAGGCCAACCTGGCCTACAAGGAAATGCAGATCGCCCAGCTGCAGCACCAGATCAAGCCGCACTTTTTATATAACACGCTGGAATGCATCAACGCTCTGTCCCAGATGGGCCGTACCGAGGAAGTGCGCATCATCACCGGCGCATTCGCCAAGCTGATGAAAAACCGTATAAGCGACGCAACTTTTACAACGGTAGAAGAGGAACGGGCTTGTGTAGATGCTTTCCTACAAATTTATCAGACGATGCAGGTTGGACAGTTGTATTACAGTATTATCGTGGATCCGCAGTGCGAAGGACTGCGCATCCCCAGTATGATCATACAGCCTTTGGTAGAAAATGCTGTTTTACACGGCATCGTCCCCAGTGCCCGACAGGGTACCTGTACGGTGGAAATCTATAGGGAGGATGACCACTTGTGTATTCAAGTATCTGATGATGGCGTGGGGCTTTCCCGCGAGATATTGGAGTCTGTCAATCGATATATCGCGGGCAAAGCGAACGAGGAAGATAAAAAGAAATTAGGCATTGGCACCCGCAATGTAGTGGACCGCATCCGTTATGTGTACGGTGCAAGTGGCTCGATCTCGGTTTTAAGTGATGCTGAATGGGGTACCAGCATTACGCTTATGCTGCCTATAGAAGTAAACCAGTAAGAAAATGCGGGCAGTGTGAGGGTATGGGCGCCTGCAGGAAGGAAGAAAACATGAGCAGATACTCTGTGGTTATATTGGACGATGAGGAACTGATCTTGCAAAGTTTGCAAACCCTGATAGATTGGGAAAAGCTGGGTTGCCATATCGTCGGTACGTCCAAAACAGGGGATAAAGGAAAGCGTTTGATTGAGCGGCTGCACCCTAACATTGTGATTACGGACATTAAGATGCCGGGCCTTACCGGGCTGCAACTGGCCGAGTACTGCGCTCAGAACGAACCGCAGACCAAGGTGGTCATCGTTTCGGCTTATGCGGACTTCAACTTTGCCCAAAGCGCCATGCGGGCGGGCACGGTGAACTATCTGCTAAAGCCCATCAGCCGTACCGAGCTACAGGATACCATCGAAAAAGTGGTGGCGGAACTGGACAAGCTGGAATCGACCCGCCGCGACTCCGAGCAGGCAAAAGCTGAGATGGAGAACACCCGCACACTGGCTACATCGAGCCTTTTGTTCAATCTGGCCCGCTATGGTACGTCCGGCGCTAACTTTACGGATATGGATTGGATCAAGGAAAAAACAAAGGCGGACAGCGTAGTTGTTATGGGGAGCTTTTACAATACTAAGATGAAGGCTCCGCTGGTGCTGGCAATGGCTCAAACTTATACAGGACGCGCTTTGCAGGAAGCAGGTTACGAACCGATTTTTGGCAGTGCGGATGAAAAGATCATCTTGCTTTGCCCCGTATTGCAGGGTATTGATAAAGTCACAGCGCGGGAGCGTCTGATCGCTGTGCTGAAAAACTTTGCAAGTCAGCTGCCGTCGGAACTGGGAACAGGTGTATTCTGCATCAGCGAAATTTACAACGACGAGAAGAAGCTGCAAAAAGCCTACGAGGATACCTCAGCGATGGTACGCACGGGCTATTTCTGTGAGAAAAGCTGTGTCATTGCCAACCCTGTATCTGCCGAAAAGGATACCCGCCGGATGAATACCCAGGCGTTGGCATCGGCCATCCAACACGCCCAGGCTGAGGAAGCAAGGAAGTTGCTGAACGATTGGAAGCAGGGGCTTGTGATCAGCAAAGATAAACAGTTGGCGCTTGCCAAGATCCGCGAATGTTCTCGCGAAACGGCCCTGTGTGCGGCTAAACTGGAAATGAACACCGAGAATCTATGGCAACACTACTATGAAAACGAAAACTTTGCCGCGCGGTACGACTGCCTGATCCGTGGTGTGCTGACTGTTTGCGAATACGCCAAAAAGAAAGCCGGTGTGGTCAGCCGCATGTGCCTGTATGTGGAGGAACACTACGGTGACCGTGACCTGAGCCTGGAGGGAATGGCAGATATGCTGCAATTAAACAGCAGCTATTTAAGTCGCACTTTCAAAAAGGAAATGCAGGAAAATTTCTCCGAATATCTGGTACGGATACGCATTGAAAAGGCCCAGGCATTGCTGGCAGGCACCGCCATGAAAACCTACCAGATTGCCGAGGAAGTGGGCTTTAGTGATCCGCATTATTTCAGCCAGGTATTCAAGAAAAAGTGCGGCATGGTACCGGCTGATTACCGCGAAAAGTGCAAAAAATTACCACCTGAAACTCAAAATTAATAACTGTTGCCAATGTCGCAAATTTTATAGAATATAGACAACGAAAGTGCTTGAGAGGCAAGCACAATAGAAGCACAAAAGGAGGAAAACACAAATGAAAAAGACAATGGCATTGGTAATGGCAGCATGTATGGCAGGAGCCACACTGGTAGGCTGCGGTTCATCCGCAAGCAGTGCCGCACCGGCAGGGGACAGCAGCACCAGCACCGCCGCCAGCTCGTCCGACAAGCAGGTCACGATGGACCTGATCTGGTGGACCGACGGCAACGAGACCAAGGTCATGCAAGGCTTGATTGATGAGTATGAGCAGTTGCATCCAAACATCAAGATCAACCTGCAGGAGATCGCCTTCGATGACCTGAACACCAAACTGCAGATGTCCATTGCGGGTGGTGAGGCACCTGCAATGTCGCGTGGCACTGAGGGAACCGTCAGCCAGCTGCACGATGCAATGGTCGACTTCAGCGATTACATTGATACCGATGCACTGCAAAGCGAGTATCTGGAATCTGTTGACTACCTGTATAAGAGCGACAACGAAGTTGTGGCAATTCCGACCGAGGTTACCGCCAATGGCATGATTTACAATAAGACTGCCTTTGAGGCTGCTGGTGTGGAAGTCCCCACCGGTCCCGACGATGTTTGGACCTGGGACGAGTTCAGGGAAGACCTACAGAAAGTTGTGGACAGTGGCGCTGTCAAGTACGGTATGGTTATCGATAACCCCTCTCACCGCTGGGCCACCATCCTGTATGAATTCGGTGGCAGCTTGGCTAACGAAAACGGCGGCAACCTTTCCAGTCCTGAAAGCATGAATGCAATCAACTTTACCAAGGGCTTGTTTGATGATGGCTTGGCTGTCAGCAGCATTTGGCTCAGTGGAGAAGACGCCAACAACCTCTTCCGTTCTGGTCAGGTGGCTGTGCATATCTCCGGTACTTGGATGATTCAGAACTATAACGAGAACATTAAGGACTTTGAGTGGGGCGTTACCTACATGCCTAAAGGAACTACTCGCTCTTCCGTCCCCGGCGGTAAGAACATTACCGCTTTTAAAGGTACAGGCTGCGAGCAGGAAGCTGTTGACTTTATTACCTGGGTAACTGCAAAGGAACAGAACGAAAAGTATTGCAAAGATTGCCTGTATGTTTCTCCGCGTAAGGACAATGCCAACATTGAGTACCCTGTTCGTGCAGAGGAATTCTCTGTCTTTGCAAACGAGTTGGCCAACACGGTCCCCGCAACAGGTTTTGATCTGGGTATGGCAGGCTACGCTGCGGTTGCTTTTACCGATCTGCAGGATTACTGGCCTGAAGTGCTAGCCGGAACCCTCACGCCCGAAGACATGGCTGCAAAGATCGATGCTGATACCAACGAATTTATGAAGGACAAGGGCTATATTCAGTAAAAACGATTAAGCGCTGAATCAGCGTAAAAAGCACACGGGTGGCGCGGATAAGAAATCTGCGCCACCCGTTTTAATAGAAAGGAGTATCTGTAGTGAAGAACGCCAAAAGAAAGGGCTCTATTCAATCAGCTGAGATGAAAGTGTTCCCGTATCTGATGATCTTGCCAAACCTGTTTATATTCACCATCTTTATTGCCGTGCCTGCGGTTTTCGGCTTTGTCTATTCATTGACTGACTGGGGTGGCTTAGGCAACTTAAACTTTATTGGCTTGTCTAACTATGTAAAACTGTTCCATGACAGCTACTTTTGGACTTCCATCCGGCAAACTTTTATTTATGCCATCATTGCTCTGCCTATGATTGTAGCAATCCCGCTGCTGTTGGCCACGATGCTGGTCAAAAATATCCGTGGCCGTAGCTTCTTCCGTGCTGTATTTTATTGGCCGTCCATGATTTCGTACATCGTCGTCGGTCTTTTGTTTCAGTTTATTTTTGGTGATAGCACGGGTGTTATCAACTACCTTATTACGCAAATGGGTGGCACATCCGTCAATTGGTTTACCAATGGTGTCTCGGCCATGGCAGTTGTTATTATTGCATCGATCTGGTCGCGTTCTGGTTTCTATATGGTTACCTTTATCTCTGGTCTGATGAGTATTGACGAAACTTATTATGAAGCTGCTGAGGTGGATGGTGCTTCGAACCTGCGCCAGTTTATCTCCATCACGCTGCCGCTGCTCAAGCCCACCACATTCCTGGTTATGATCCTGGGCTTTATCGATTTGTTCAAGCAGTACGGTCTGGTCCTGACGCTGACGAACGGAGGTCCAGCAGGTACAACGAAATTTGCTGTTCAGTACATTTATGAGCGGGCATTCCAGAAGTTCGAACTCGGCTACGCCAGCGCCTTGTCCATGGTGCTGTTGGTCATTCTGGCCGTTTTGACGCTGGTTCAGTTTAAGGTAAATAAGGGAGGTGCTGTCAATGACTAACACATTGCAGAAAAACACCAAAAAGGAATCAAAGGTAAAAGGCATTGCTGGCCGCAAAGAAAACCACACCCTTACTTATATCGTCTTGGTGATTTTTACCCTGATTTACATTTTGCCCATCCTCTGGATGACGATTTCCTCTTTCAAATCGGGCACCGAGCTTTTCAGTTATCCGCCCAAGCTGCTGCCTTCCCGTTTCACGCTGGAAAACTACATTGATGCCTGGAACCGCGGCGATTTCAGCCTGTACTTTAAAAATACGACCATTGTTGCTGTATCGGCAACGCTGCTGACCGTTGTCATTAACACCATGGCAGGTTATGCCTTTGCCAAGTATAAGTTCAAGGGCAGCACGGTCATCTTTATGTTCTTCCTGGCAACGATGATGCTGCCGTTGGAAGTGCTGATGATCCCCATTTTCCAGGTTATCCGCACATTTAAAATGTACAACAACTTCTGGGGCCTGATTATTCCCTGCGCAGCTACCCCGGCAGGTGTTTTCCTGGTGCGGCAGTATTTCCTGACCATCCCTAACGAACTGATGGAGTCTGCCCGCATCGATGGTGCCAGCGAGACGCGCATCTTCCTGAAACTGATGATTCCCCTGGCAAAGCCTATTATGAGCGTTCTGGCTATCTTCTCCTTTCTCTGGCGCTGGAATGACTATATGTGGCCGCTGGTCGTTATCCGCGATACGCAGAAATATACGGTGCAGCTGGCGCTGGCCAACTTCTCCGGTCAGTATGCCGTTGACTGGGGCAGCCTGCTGGCTATGTCGGTGTTGACCATGATCCCTGTGCTGGTTATCTTCCTGCTGTTCCAAAAGCAGTTTATGAAGGGCATGATCGCCGGTGCAGTCAAAGGATAAGGTGCTACCATGGATATTTGCTCAAAATTACAGTCGATCGAGCCACAGGAAGGCTTTTACCTGCTGCACACCGATAACGCGCTGATCAAGCTCTGCTTTGTTACCGATGAAATTGTGCGTATCCGAGCTTCTTTTGACAAAGACCTAGCCGAGGAATCTTACATCCTGCTTACCACAGCGTGGGAAGATCGCCTGGATCCGCTGTTTGCGGGTGAGCGCACCCGCCTGACCCCGGTAAAGGCGGGGCTGAAAGAGACCGAAGACGCGGTGTTTTTCTCTACCGCTGAAGTGACCCTGCGAGTGGACCGCGACCCACTGAACTTCACCCTCTGCGATGCAGACGGCAATATCCTCTACCGTGCCTTGTCCGGTTGCCCCTTTGTTAAGGACAGCAATGGCCGGGTGATCGCCTACAGTGAAATGAAAGAAGACGACTGTTTCTACGGCTTCGGCGAGAAAGCAGGACTTCTGAACAAAAACAAAAAGTTCCTGCGGGAGCGAGCTACCGATGCCATGGGCTATGACCCCGAATATACCGACACGCTGTATAAGCATGTGCCGTTCTATCTGCGCCTGGACCGCGATACCCACAAGGCGGTGGGGGTGTTTTACCACAATTTTTACGAGTCCGTGTTCAACATGGGCTGCGAAAAAAGCAACTACTGGCATCGTTACAGTTACTTCCAGGCTGACGGTGGTGACATTGACTGCTTCCTGATTGGTGGTGATACCATCCCGCGCATTGTTGATAATTACACAATGCTGACGGGCCGCCCCTGCCTGCTGCCAAAGCGCGCCCTTGGCTACCAGGCATCCAGCATGTACTACCCTGAATTGGAAAAAGATTGCGATGACGCGATTTATGATTTTGTGGATACCATTCGGGAAAATGATTTCCCGCTGGACGGTTTCCACCTTTCCAGCGGCTATACTAGCTACAATAATAAGCGCTGCGTTTTTACCTGGAACACCACACGCTTCAAGGACCCGCAAAAGTATTTACGCACCATGAAAGAGCAGCATGCCCAAAACGTGCCCAACGTCAAGCCAGGCATCCTGCTGTGCCACCCGTATTTTGCGGATTTTGAAAGAGCTGGTGTCTTTGTACAGGACAGCCACGACCAAGATACCTACGGCGTTGGCCGATGGTGGGGCGGTGATGGTGCATTTTGGGATTTTACCAGCCCCCAGGCTCGCGCACTTTGGAAAAAGTACCTGACCGATGCCATCATTGATGTGGGTACGGATTCTGTCTGGAACGATAACTGCGAGTACGACAGCCTGATGGACAAAGATTGCCGTTGCAATTTTGATGGTAAAGGCGGCACGATTGGTCAGCTGAAACCACTGATGAGTACCTTGATGTGTAAAATCGGCGCCGAAGCCGTGCAGGAACACGACGCAAACGCCCGTCCCTACATGGTTTGCCGCAGCGGCAGCGCAGGCATCCAGCATTACGCCCAAACCTGGTGTGGCGATAATGCTACCAGCTGGCGTACCCTGCAGTTCAATATTCCGATGATCCTTAGCATGGGCCTTTCCGGCCAACCTAACGATGGTGCAGATATAGGCGGGTTTGCCGGGCCTGCCCCGGAGGAAGAACTGTTCATCCGCTGGGTACAGCACGGTATTTTTCAGCCGCGGTTCTCTATCCATTCGGCCAGCAGCGACAATACCGTCACGGAGCCGTGGATGTACAGCAAGTCAACCGACCTGATTCGGGAAGCCATTAAGCTGCGCTATCGCTTTACGCCGTATCTGTATAGTGCTGAGTATGAAGCCAGCTGCAGCGGTACGCCCATCATGCGTCCGCTGGTGTATGAATTCCAGGAAGACCCGAATGTGTATGAGGAAAGCTTCACCTTCCTTTTTGGCCGGGATATTTTGGTGGCAAATGTACTGGAGCCTGGGGCAGTAGCCCGCAAAGTCTATTTGCCTGCCGGTACACGCTGGTTTGACTGGAATGATTCCATGCGCTGCTATGAGGGCGGCCAGACGATTGAAGTGCCCGTCACGCTGGCCAGTATCCCGATGTTCCTGCGCGAAGGCGCTGTTGTAGCCATGGCAGATAACGAACTGCACACGATGGAAGGCGACCAGGTGAAAAAACTGCATCTGGTCGTTGCCCCTAAGGATGGGGTGATGTCAACACTGTATGATGATGACGGCATATCCAATGACTATAAGCAGGGTGTGTATTGCAAAACAACCATCACCATGGCGGCAGGGGAGCGGGTGATATTGCATTTCGCACAGAAAGGCAGCTATCCTGACCCAGTGGAAACCATCCGCATGGAGATGATCGCTAAAGAAAAAAGCCCTTACTGGGTAATGATTGCTGATAAAAAGCTGCCCCACTATCTCAACCGAGCAAAGTTTAAGACTGCGCCAGAGGGCTGGTACTACAGCCAAAGCCGCCGCGTGGTGGAGATTAAGTACGCCAATCCCGGACCGGACTACACACTGGTTGTATCCTTTGAACAGTTTGACCTGATTGGTATGTAACAAGAGAGGTAACGCTATGCTGCTTCGCAAGTATGAGTCTATCGAAGTGACAGACAATGGCTACCTGATCCATGGGGACGTTGCCGCTGTGCTGTTGGTTTTTATGACGGATGATATAATCCGTATTCGCGTACACTTTGACAGCAGGACCCCCATGAAAGAAGAATCCTATACGCTGGTTATGACCGCATGGCCGGACCGCATGGATGAACTGCTGAAAGACGAACGCACCCGGATCACGCCCCTGATGGTGCCGTATACGGAAACGGAAAAAGACTTGACTTTTGCCACCAAAACAGTAAAACTGGTACTGCGCAAGGAGCCTTTCAGTTTTGCGCTGTACGATGTACAAGGCAACCCGCTGTACCGAGATCTGAAAGAACGTGCCTTTGAGCGGGACCAATTGGGGCGTTTGAGCCATTATTCCTGCATGGATCGTGCAAAAGATCATTTCTTTGGCTTTGGTGAGAAAACCGGCCATCTGGATAAAAAGTTCCGTCGGATGCGCATGTCCCCTAAGGATGCAATCGGCCATGACCCTGAGACCGGTGACCCGATGTATAAGCATATCCCGTTCTATGTCCGTATACACGAGGACAAACAGCATGCAGTCGGCCTTTTCTACCACAATTCCTACGATTGTGTGTTTGACATGGGACAGGAAGTCTCGGGCTATTGGGAACCTTACTGCTACTATCAGACCGATGGCGGCGATATAGATTTGTTCCTGCTCAACGGTCCCACGGTATCTCAGGTCATCGACCGCTATACCCAGTTGACCGGCCGAACCGCCTTGCCCACCAAGCAGTCCCTGGGATATTGTGCCTCCACCATGTATTATGCAGAACTGGAAAAGGACTGCGATAAAGAAATTTATAAAGTTATCGATAAGCACGAAAAAGAGCAAATCCCTATCGATGACTTTTGGTTGGCATCTGGGTATTCCAGTGGGGGAGAGGACAACCTGCGCTATGTGTTCAACTGGAATAAAAAACGCTTCCCAGAGCCGAAACAGTTCTTTGACGAGATGAATGCCCGAGGCATCAATGTCATCGTAAATCTCAAGCCGGGCATCCTGGCACGGCATCCTTATAAGCAATGGCTTGAGGAACACAACGCCTTTATAAAAACACCAGACGGCAGTGGTGATTACTACGGCCGTTGGTGGGGCGGACCAGGACGATTTGTGGACTTCACCAGCCCATCTGGGCGCGATACTTGGAAGGCCCTGTTGAAAAAGCATATCCTGGAAATGGGAACAAAAACCGTCTGGAACGATAACTGTGAGATGGATGGTGTAGAAGACCGAGAGGCACAGTGTGATTTCGAGGGCCAGAAAGGCACGATGGCAGAGCTGAAAATCCTGCACTCCAATATGATGGCCTACACTGCCAAACAGGCATTGCATGAGGTCTACCCCGGTGAACGCCCCTATATTATCAATCGCGCCGGGTATGCCGGTATCCAGCGTTATGCGCAGGTGTGGGGTGGTGATAATCTGACAGATTGGCGCACATTGAAATTCAATATTGCTACTATCCTGGGCATGGGCATTTCCGGCTGTGCCAATATGGGGTGTGACATCGGCGGATTTGCCGGGCCAGCGCCGGAAGAAGAACTGCTGCTGCGGTGGATACAAAACGGCGTTCTCCAGCCGCGCTTCTGCTTGAACTCGGCTAACAACGATAACACTGTAACGCAACCCTGGATGTATGAAAAGATGCTGCCACATATCCGGGCAGCGTATCGGCTGCGCTACCGTATGCTGCCTTACCTGTATTCGCTTTTCTATGAGAGCAGCCAAGACGGCATGCCAATCTGGCGGCCACTTTTCCTGGAATTCCCCCAAGACCCGCAATGTTATGGAGACCAAAGTCTGACCTTTATGCTGGGCAGCAGCATCCTGGTGGCAAGCGTTGTGGAAAAAGGCGCTAAGACCCGAACCATTTACCTGCCCAATGGCAGCACCTGGTATGATATGAACGATGACTTCCGCCCCTACACAGGCGGGCAGACCATCGAACTGCCGGTTGATCTTGCCAGTATGCCGATGTTCCTGCGGGATACTGCCGTTGTGACAATGACGGAGGATATCCACCATATCTTGAAAGACCCGCTGCGCCACCTGGATATACTGATAGCCGCCGAAAATGATAGCACATTCGTCTGGTACGATGACGACGGACACAGTGAGCAGTATAAAGATGGCGTTTACGCAAAAACGGCCATCGCTGTAACAGCAGGGGAGCAGACAAAGATCTGCTTTGTTGCACAAGGCAACTACCAATCTACTGTACAAAGTTTGACAGTAAAACTTATCAGCAAAGATAAAGGTGCTTACTGGGTGGCTTTAGATAATACGCTGCTGAAACAGTTTATCATACAAGATGACTGGGAGGCAGCAGACAGCGGTTGGTACTATGACCTGACAGAGAGAAGCGTTTGGGTGAAGTTCCCTAAACCGAAAAAAGATACTTTCACGCTGACGATTTCCAAGGAAAAGTTCGACCTGATTGGTATGACAGAAGAATAAAGTAATAAAAAAGTGATGCGGCTAGGAAGAGCTGCATCACTTTTGCTTATTGTATCATCCACGCTGCCAGCGCATCCGCTGTCTGCTGTTGCTGGTCCTCGCCGGAAATCGTGGGTGTTCCATCACCTGCCTGGGGACCGTAGTTGCCAAAACCGGCGTGGCAGCCGCCATCAATAACTACTTCGGTGGTATTGGCTGGCAGGTTGGAACGGTCAGATTCATATTTCTCCCGGTTTATTACACCGTCCTCGCTGCCGTAGGTGGAATTGACCCGTAGGCGGCTGCCGGTCAGGTCGGCGGTGGAGTAGGCGGCTAGCAGAACCAGACCGTCCAATTCATCGGTATGCTTGGCGGCGTAGCTTGCTGCCATTGCTCCGCCTAAGGAGTGCCCGCCGACGTACCAGCTGTTCACTTCGGGAAAATCCTCAGGGATGCCATCGGCGGCATTCATGTCCAATACCGCCAGGTTACAGGGCATCTTTACCAGCACACACAAAATGCCCTTGCCGGCTAGCTTGTGGAGCAGGGGCGCGTAGGCGGTGTTTTCCACCTTGCCGCCGGGGTAAAAGATCAGCCCGGCGGTGGGCGTATCCGGGGCAAAGACCCAGCTGCCGTTTTCCTGCGTGACGGTCACGCTGTCGTCGGACAGTAAGGCGGCCTCCGCCGCAGCATCAGCATGGTAATAGTCACCGACATACACGCCAAACAGCACCCCAACCGCCAGCAGGCAGAGCAGAATAGCGGCAAAAATCCTTGGCTTTTTCTGTTTCATGGGCGCTTTCTATCAAAGGTAACTTACGGTCTCAGTGAGCGCTTTGCGGGAACTGTGGTTCGGCAGGGGCTTGCCATCCTCAGCGGCATGACCCAGGTCCAGCAGCATCAGTACTTCCTCATTCTCCGGCAGGCCCAGCGTTTTGGCGGCAGCTTCGGGGTCGAAGAAGTTGATCCAGCAGCTATCTACCGCGGCATTGGTGGCGGCCAGCATCAGGTGGGTGGCCACGATGGCGGCATCCTCAGCACCGGAACTATGCTTGCCGCCGGGGTAGGTGAACACGCTGTCCTTGTTAAAGGCCACTACCAGCACTGTGGGCGCGCCATAGCGGCAGGGAGTGAGCTTGTCAATTTTAGCCAGCCCCTCGGCGGACTGGACAACATAAATATGCTGCTCCTGCAGGTTCTTGGCGGTGGGGGCCAGGCGGCCAGCCTCCAGAATGCTGCTCAGCTGCTCTGCTGTGACAGGCTTGCCATCGTACTTCTTGCAGGAATAGCGGTCTTTGATCACCTGTGCAAAATCCATGGTAGAATTCCCCCTTACATTTTTGCGGACATTCCATACCGTAAGTATATACTTTTTGCCGCAAAATTTCCAGCCCTCTATGGGCTAAGCCCGCTGTGTATGCAGAAACCTGTTCTTCACTCCGGTTTTATAAAAGATCAAACAGCGAAAGCTGATTCTCCACCCAGCTTTCCTGCTGCGCCTGGTGGATGACATCGCCCGGCAGGCTGTGCCCTATTAAAAAAGGGGACTGCGGGTCATGCTGCCGCATATTCTGCGTCACCAGCTCCTTGCTGTAGTTGGCGTAGCAGTAGCGGCACAGGTGGCCACAGGTGTTGTATGCGCCGATGTCGGCGGTCATAAAGCAGGCGCACTCTTTGCGGGAGTTTTTACCCGGCGGCAGGTGCAGGCGACGATGCAGCGCGGTTTCAAAAATCTGCTGGGTCATGCAGCCGTTGCAATCCGCGCCATAAGGGGCCAGTTCGTCTCCCTCGGCACAGGGACGTATTGTAAGGCCGTACTGCCGCCCAATCTCCACAAAAGCCTTGCCCAGCGTGAGCCGGTCGGCACGGGAGACACCCTGCACCTGCGGAAAATTGCGCCGCACTTTCTCGTACAGATCAATAAAGCTGATAACGCAGGTGTGGGTGTGCCCGGCCAGCACTGCTGCCATGCGGGTGAACTCCTGAATGTGGCGTTCAACCGTATAGGTGTCGGAAAGAAAAATCGGGTCATACCGCCAGCCGATGCTGTCCGGGCCGACAATCTCGGATAAGGCAACAAAATCACACAGTACGGTCTCTTTCGGCGGCACATGCGGCTCAATCTCAGGCCCATAGGGCGTGATGGTGACGAACCAGTACTGCCCATAGGAACGCAGCAGATCCATCTTCGGCAGCATCGGCGCGGGATTTTTGGTGCAGAAGCCGATCAAATCCACCATGTCCGGGTTCAGCTCGTACCGCGTCACAGCCTGGGGGTTGTAGGGATTGCGTACCAGCACATACCCGGCCCGCAGCCGGTTGGCAAACCACTCACTGTAAAATGCCGGGATATCCGTGCGAAACCCTGTCTGCAAAATCATCCCAACACCCCCCCTGTGGTTCTCCGAACCCCAGTATACACCCCCGGAGGGGCAAAAGGCAAATTTAAAAGAATAACGATTTGGACATACAAGAAACGGAAAACGCAGAAATCCGCTGTGGTATACTTTTAAAAACCAAATTATGCCCCTATACATTTTTTACGAGAAAAAACAAAGACCGCCGCAGCCTGCTGGGGGAGCAGGACGCGGCGGCCTTTGCGATATAGAACGTATGGAGAGAATGGCGAAAATTACTTCTCGGCCTCACCGCTGAGGATGAAGTCAAAGATGCGGACCTTGTCCTCGTCTTTCTCAACGCGCAGGCGTAGGCTGCGGATGTAACCATCGGAGAAAGCACCGGCCACAGTCATGTACTGGGCCAGGCGGGACTTCAGGTTGATGCAGTCGCCCTCGTCAGAGATCAGTTCCACGTTGCCGGTGCACTGATTGATGACGGCGAACAGCCCGTCGATGTTGGAGATGTTTTCCAGAGTCATAGCGTATAAACCTCCTGAATCAGCAATCAAAAGTTCGAGGGCACACCCAGGTAGTTGCACAGTTCTTCAATGCAGGCCTGCTTGTCCGCGCCAGTGACGGTCTGGTTGAACAGGAACTTGAAGATCACATCCATCTGGGCCACCAGCATCCGCATGCCGGGCACGGTGTTCAACCCGGCCGCGCGGGCGGCGGTGATCGTCTCGGACAGGGGCGGGTTGATGATGCAGTCAAAAACCGTGGCCGTCTTGGGCAGGCGGTCGATGAAGCCGAGGTAGTCGTGCTTTTTATCGAAGCCTTTCATGCCCAGCGGGGTCAGGTTGGCGAACAGTTCGCAGCTTTCGGCAGCTTTGTCAAGCGATGCAGCGTCGGTGCCGATGACCTCGGCCGCAGCGGCGGTGTTCTCGTTGACCAGTTTGGCGATTCTCTCGGCCTTTTCGGGGGTGCGGTTGGCGATGTAGAGCTTTTTAACGCCGCTTTGCGCCAGCTCGTACGCGGTCACACCGCTGATGCCGCCTGCACCGTAGAGCAGGGCGTTGATGCCGTTCAGCTTGGCACCGCCCTCCTCCATGGCCTTGACAGCGCCCTTGCCGTCCATGCCGGAACCGTGGCTGCCGTTTTCATCCAGACGGATGGCGTTGACCGAGTGGAACAGCTTGGAAGTCTCGTCCACATCGTCCAGCAGATCCACGAAGTCGCTCTTATGGGGCATTGTGGGGCAGAGGTAGTGAATACCCATCAGGCGGCAGGCATCCAACAGCTTGGGCAGCTCACCCTTCTTGATCTCGCAGGGCAGCATGATGGCATTCATATGCAACCGCTCAAACAGCTTATTGTAGCAGCGGGGCGCATTGGTCTTGCCAATGGGGTCGCCCACGTTCAACACTAGTTCGGTGTCCAGGTTCAGTTTGATATTTTCCAGTTTCATAGCGGGTCACTCCTTTTTGCCGCCCAGGTAAACGCTGGTCAGCACGTCGCCCTTCAGGAAGTCGTCGCCGGTACCGGCCACGACGATCTTGCCGGTGTTCATCAGGTAAGCGCGGTCACTGATCTTCAAGGCCTGCTTGGCGTTCTGCTCGACCAGCAGGACGGTAATGCCCATCTCGTTGACTTTCTTGATGACCTGGAATACCTCGGCGATGACCAGCGGGGCCAGGCCCATGGAGGGTTCATCCAGCATCAGCAGTTCGGGGTCGGACATGATGGCACGGCCCACGGCCAGCATCTGCTGCTCGCCGCCGGAGAGGGTGCCGCCCAGCTGGTTGCGACGCTCGTACAGACGGGGAAACACCTTGTAGACCATGTCCAGCAGTTCCTTATCACGCTCCGGGGGACGTTTGCGGAAGAAGGTGCCAATCTCCAGGTTTTTCTCGACCGACAGTTCAATAAAGATCTTGCGGCCCTCGGGCACCAGAGAAATGCCCATGGGTACGATCTCGTGGCTCTTTTTACCAACCAGTTCCTGGCCTTTGTACAGGATGCTGCCCTCATCGATATGGACCATGCCCAGGATGGATTTCATCAGGGTGGACTTGCCGGCGCCGTTGGCACCCAGCAGCGAGACGATCTCGCCTTTATTGATTTCAATATCGATGTTTTTCAGGGCTTTGATGTTGCCGTAGGAAGAAGACAGGTTGGTGATCTTCATGATATTCTCAGCCATTATTCATCATCGCTCCTTCCCAAGTAGGCTTCAATAACATCGTTGTTGCTCTGGATCTCCTCGGCCGTGCCGCAGGCAATGGGGCGGCCGAAGTTGATGACCGTAATGTTTTCAGAGATGCCCATGACCAATTCCATATCATGCTCGACCAGCAAAACGGCCAGATGATAGGTGTCACGGATTTTACGGATGGTGTTGACCAGTTCTTTCTTCTCCTGCGAGTTCATGCCGGCGGCAGGCTCGTCCAGAAGCAGCAGCTTGGGCGAGGTAGCCAGCGCGCGGCCAATCTCCAGCAGGCGCTGGTGACCGTAGGGAATGTTGCGGGCTTCCAGGTTCTTGACATCCTCCAGCCCTAAGAACCGCAGGATCTCCAGTGCCTTTTCGCGGCACTCGGCTTCTTCCTGCATGCATTTGCGGTAGTTGAAGATGACGTTGAACATGCCGGTCTTGGTCTTGCAGTGGAAGCCGGTCATAACGTTTTCCAGCACAGTGGCGGATTTGAACAGGCGGATGCTCTGGAAAGTACGGGCAATGCCCTTTTCCACGATCTGGTGTGGTTTCTTGCCGCAGATGCTCTCACTGTTGAAAACCACATCGCCGCTGGTGACCTGATAGGCACCGGTGATCATGTTGAATACGGTGGTCTTACCGGCACCGTTGGGGCCAATCAGGGCGCAGATCTGGTTTTCCTCCACTTTCAGGTTCACGCCGTCAACAGCCGTCAGGCCGCCGAACTTTTTGGTTACGTCTTTCAGTTCCAGGATCGCCATTCTGCTCACCCCTCTTTCTGTTCAGCCGCTTGAGGCTGTTTTTTACTATGGCTGACGATAAAACGCTTGATGTAGGGATACAGGCCGCCGGGGAAGCGCAGAATGACGACCAGCAAAATCACACCGTAGACGACCAGACGCCAGTCACCCAGGAAGCGCAGCGCTTCGGGCAGGACCTGCATGATGATACCACCGAGGACGGGGCCGATAACGGTGCCGAAGCCGCCGACGATGGCAGTCCACAGGATAACGCTGGAAGTGTTGGATACGAAGGTATCGGGGCTGACGTACTTGATCATCATGGCGTACAGGCAGCCGGCGACGCCGCAGTAGACAGCGCTAAGAACGAACGCCTTGATTTTGTAAGCAGTGACGTCGATGCCGGTCAGCTCGGCCGCTTCGTTATCTTCGCGGATGGCGATAAAAGCGCGGCCGGTGCGGGTGCGGATGATGATGCTCTCATAGGCCAGACCCAGCAGCACAAACAGGAGGATGAGGAAGTAGTATTTCTTCAGTGTGTCAAAGGAAAAGCCGAAGATGACGGGGCTCTGGATACCCAGCACACCGGCGGTGCCGTTGGTGACGGGGGTCCAGTTGATCATTACAATACGGACCACTTCGCCGAAGCCCATGGTCAGCAGGGCCAGGTAAGAACCTTTGACTTTCAGAGCGGGGATGGCCAGCACCACGCCGAAGAACGCGGTAACGACCACAGAACCCAGCAGGCAGGGGATAAACTGCAGCCCGGCGCGGGTGTTCATCAACGCGGCGGTGTAAGCGCCGATGCCGAAGAATGCGGCCTGGCCCAGGGACAGCTGGCCGGTGTAGCCAGTCAGCACGTTGATGCCAATGCCCAGGATGATATAGATACCGATCATGTTAATGATCTGCATGATATACATGTTTGGGGTGACGATCGGCAGCAGGATCAAAATCGCTGCGATCACCAGAATTTTCAGGAGAGCAGCGCTTTTCTTGGTTCTCGTCATGATAAAGCCCTCCTTACAGTTTGTTTTCGATCTTCTTGTTCAGCAGGCCGGTGGGCTTGACAAACAGGACGATGAACAGGATGATGAACGAGAATGCATCACGGTAGGCAGTGGAGATGTAGGCCGAGCCAACGGCTTCGACGATGCCCAGGATGATGCCGCCCAGCAAGGCACCCCACAGGTTGCCGATGCCGCCCAGGATAGCAGCGGCGAAGGCTTTCATACCGATGGTGGCGCTCATGTCAACACGGGCGTAGGTCAGCGGGGCAATCATGACACCGGCAATGCAGGCCAGTGCCGCGCTGATACCAAAAGTGAGGAAGCGCATGTAGGTGACGTTGACACCCATCATGGCAGCGCCCTCAGGGTCAGAGTTGGCAAGCTGCATGCACTTGCCGATCTTGACTTTGGTAAAGAAGAAATGCAGGCCGGTGATGATAGCCAGCGAGATGATGATAATGCCGATAGACTGCGGAGTAATGCGGAACTCGCCAATTTCGATCAGTTCCGAGGGGAACATGCTGGGGAACAGCTGCGGGTTGGTGCCCCAGATGACCATGGACGCATTGCGCAGCACGTAAGAAACGCCGACCGTTGCGATCAGCAGGTTGACGAAAGAAGAAAACTTGACCTTGCGCAGGATCACGCGCTCCAGCAAGAAGCCGAGACCTGCGGCGCAGATGATGCCCAGAGGCACCGATACATAGAAGGGGAGACCCAGTTTGGTAATAAAAGTAAGGGTGATAAACGTGCCGACCATCATAATGTCGCCGTGGGCGAAGTTCAGCATGCCGAGGGATTTGTACACCATCGTGACACCGACTGCCATCAGCGCATACAGGCTGCCGTTTGTCAGACCATTCAATATCTGTTGAAACAGCATCTTGTGCTACCTCCGTTTTTAATAAGAAAAAGAGAAGCACTGGTTTGGGCGGCTGGCGCCCGCCAGCGCTTCTCTTATAAAATCTGCTCTACCAAATTAGTTGTAATTCTTCACAATGACATGCTCGCCGTTCTCGATGGCGATGACCAGCAGGTCCTTGTCCATACGGCCGTTCTCATCAAAGGTGGTCAGGCCGGTGGCGCCCTGCCACTGGGTGCTGGCAATGTAGCTGTTCAGGGTCTCGCCGTCGGTGTAGTCCTTGCCGTCAGCAATGCAGCGCTCGACAGCATCCTTGATGATGTACACAGCATCGTAAGACTGCGGGGCGTTCTGGTCGTAGCCGCCGCCGTACAGCTCGTTGTACTTCTTGTCGAATTCCTGGACCTTTTCATCGGGGTTGGCAGCATCAAACGCGGTGGAGATCATCACGCCGTTGACAGCGTCACCGCCCAGGTTGGTCAGCTCGGGAGAGTTGTAGCCCTGGCCGATGCAGGGCAGGTCGATGCCGTACTGCTGCATCTGGCGGCAGATCATAGCGACCTCGGTGTGATAGCCCCAGAAGATAACAAAGTCAGGATTGGCCTGCTTGATCTTGCCCAGGGGCACGGAGAAGTCGGTGTCGCCGGAGTTGTAGACTTCGCTGTCTACCATTTCCAGGCCGAAGTCATCGCAGACGGTGCTGGCAATCTTGAAACCACCGGTGCCGAAGTCGGAGGACTCGTACAGGATGGCGAAAGTCTTGGCATTGTTTTCATCGACCATGTAGCCCATGACGTTGCGCATATGCAGCTCATCGGTGGCGGTCAGCTGGTAGATGTAGTCGTTGCCGCTCTGGGTGACAGCGACGTTGGAGGAAGCCGGGGTGATCTGGGGAATCTTGGCGGCCTTGGTGATCTCCATGTTGGCCAGGGTGCAGGAAGAAGCCTGCGCGCCGATAACGGCGTTGACCTTGTCCTGCTCCACCAGCTTCTGCATGGCGGTCACGGAGGTGGCAGGCACACCTTCATCATCGACGGAAACGAGGTTGATGGGGATGGTGCCATTGATGCCGCCAGCGGCGTTGATCTCGTCAACGGCCATCTTGGTAGCGTTCTGCATGATCTGGCCGGACACGGCAGAGGAGCCGGACAGCGGGCAAATCAGGCCCAGGTTGAAAGCGCCTTCGACGCTGGAAGATTCAACAGTACCGGCAGCAGTGGAACCGGCAGTAGAAACAGTGGAGGAAACCGTGCTGCCGCAGGCAGTTGCGGTAAGGCACATGGCCGCGGCCATGATCCAAGCCATTGTCTTTTTCATAGTTAGTCTATCCTTTCATTGTAGAGGAAAGAGGGGGCATGCTTGCATGCACGCCCCCTCCGAATGATAAGGGTTTGCTCGTGGGTTGTTACCGCAAGCCGTTATTTTGCGATTTCGGCAGTGATCTTCAGGAACTCGTCGATGTCCTCGTAGGTGTGGCAGTGCAGCGGGGAGATACGAACGATGCCGTGCTGGTTGATGGAGTTGACCTGACGTGCAGAGTAGAGGCTGGCGTCGGTACGCTCGTGGACGACCACACCGGCTTTCTCATAAGCGCGGGATGCCTGCTCGCAGGTGAGCTTGTCAAAGACAATGGGAACGATCAGGTCACGCTGGGTCAGGTCGGGCATTTCAACAGCGACGTTGACGCCCTCGAGGTCCAGCAGGCCCTTGACCTCATCAGAGCCGTGCAGCAGGCGGTACAGCAGGGCACGCTCGTGCAGCATGATGCGGTTCATGCCCTCAACATAGAGGGTGCGGCGGTCCTGGGAGTCGGTGAAGTGCTCGCCAATCCAGCAGACGTAGTTGAAGATGGCGCTCAGCATGGCGTACATACCGGGGGCGCAGCCGCCCATTTCCCAGTTGCTCTGCTTCTCGCGGATGAGCTTGCGGTGGGGCAGGTTCATAACGCGGTCGCTCAGCCAGCCAACGCCCAAGCCGCGGGCACCGCCGAACTTGTAGGGAGCGAAGTTGACGCAATCCAGGCCCCAGGCTTTCATATCGGTCAGACCGTGGGGAGTGTGCTGGACGGAATCGCAGATGATGAACAGATCAGGCTTGATCTTACGGGCTTCACGGGCGATGGTCTCGATATCCAGGACGGCGCCGGTGATGTTGGAGGTCATGATGACGCTCAACAGGCAGGTGTCCTTGTCGACCAGCTTGACGACATCCATCGGGTCGATGGTGCCGGTGCGGGGGTTGGTCTTGGCAACACGCAGTTCCTTGCCGTACTTCTCAGCGGGGACGGCGCAGCCATCGAAAGCGGAGGGATGCTCCAACTCGGTGGTGACGACGTTGGTGCCGGGTACGTTGGCGATGATGGCCTCGGAAACATCAAAGACGATGATGGAAGCGGTCATCGAGGTAGCGATGCAGCCGCCCTCGGCGTTGAACATCGTGGAGATATCCTTGCAGGCCTGGGTGCGCAGGCTGTCCAGATAATCAGAAGCGGCACCGCCGTGGCCGCCGCAGTTGGGCAGGTCGTCCACATTGCGGAAGGCTTCGCTGGCGTCCTTCAGGCGGAAGGAACCGCCGGAGTTGTCAAAGAACAGGCGCTTGCTCTTGGTGAAGGGGTCAACGTCCACGTGGTAGTATTTATCGCGGATCTGGGCGGTCAGGTCGGCCGGCATCAGCTGGCCGTTCTTGATGATATCGTTCATTTCGCTCATGATTTTTGCCTCATTTCATTTTGTTGGACGGATCAGTCAAAAACGACTTCGCCGTGGTCGAAGATCACCTTGCCATCCAGCTCGATGGTGGGATCCTTGAACATCATATCAATGTGCAGGATGAAATCCTGATTGTCGGTCTCGTTGTTGCCCAGGGCGCAGTGTACGTAGCCGCTGCAACCTTCATCTTCCAGCATACGGCCGCACAGGGAAGCATCCGGGTTCAGGCCGATGCCGATCTCGCCGATGCGGTACATGCGGGGGTCGCCGACCTTGGCCAGCTCCTCAGCAAAGCGCTTGGCTTCTTCGCCGCCCTCGATCTTGGTGACGAAGCTGTTCTCGACGTAGATGGTGATGGGCTCTTTCAGAACACCCATAGCCGGGTGGGTGATGCTGCCGTCAACGACGATCTTGCCGTGGGCGGTGCCGGGCATTGCGCCGGAGGCCATCTCAATGTCCGGGGGAGAGCAGGTCTCGCCGGGGTTGCGGACCATGCCGTACTGCGGGAAGAGTTTGTGGCCCTTGATGCTGGCGTAGTAGTCGGTGCCGGCCTCGGAGGTGATGTGGACCTGGTCGCCGTCAGCCATGGACTTCAACAGCTGGTCAACGTATTTGCGGTCAGCCTCAAAGTCGGTGTACAGGCCGCCGTGCTCCAGCATCTCAATGCTGTAACCACAGCAGTTCAGATCGCGTGCACCGGCAGCGCATGCATCGCGGCGTGCGTGGCTGTGGGACAGGCTAAACTTGGTGGCGCGAAAGATGACATCGGCTTTCAGCATAGCGGCGGCTACCAGCGGGGTGGGCTCTTCACCGTGCATCTTGCGGGGTTCCATCATGACCATCGTCTTTTTGGGGAACTCCTCGGCGGCATCCCACAGGGCCATGCCGATCTCCAGGCTGTCGGTATCGGTAACGATCAAGATGTTCTCATTGGGCTGGCAGTTAGCACAGGTGGTGAGAAGACGGCGACAAGCTTCGTAGATTTTCTTAGCCATGGTGTTGTGCTCCTTTCAAGCGTGGACTGTTTCCTCATTCAGTCTATTTCATGTGTTTTGTAGTGTCTCGTGTAACTTTTATTCGGAAAAAGCTTTTCTTACTTTTTCGGGGTAGCGTTTAAACAATTCTTTAAAATCTGTACCTCCTTTTTTGTCATCTGATGGGGTGTCTGTGTTTTTGTTGTCTGTATGATAGCACATGCGGTTACGCGTGTAAATACTTTTTTGCGATTTTTTTGGCGTTTTGCGAGCTTTCAGCTGTTCTTACAACTTTGCAGGTCATTATTTGTGCAAATTGTAGCTAAAACCGGCCTGCATTGCAGTTACACGTGTCAAGACAGGACGTTTTCCGTGTAAAGAAACAGGCAGCGGCCCCGTGGACTGTCCTGAGGTCCACAAGGCCGCTGCCTGCCGTAATTCTATGTGAGAAGGAGAATAAAGGGTATTGGCGATAATAAAGGCTGGCATCAGGCGCTCTCGCGCACGCAGAGGGAGACCGGCAGAAACTGGTCCTGCGCTTTCTCGCCCCGCAGCAGGGCCATCAGGGTATCTACCAGCTTTTGGGAGAAATCTTCCTTGGAAAAGTCAATGCTGGTCAGTGTGGGGGAGACCATCTCGGCAATATAGGTATTGTCGGTGCCTACTACAGCCAGATCATCGGGGATCTTCATGCCCAGCTTTTTCACGTACTGCATGATGGATGCAGCGATGAAATCATTGCCCGCAATAATGGCAGTGGCGCGCTCGTCCTTGCTTTTGCTGAAAACCATGTCAAACACATGGGACAGCACACCCTCCATCGTGTCCGCATTGGTGCAGACATAGCGCTCATCATAGGGGATGCCGTTGACTTCCAGCGCATCGCGGTAGCCGCGCTCACGGTAGCCGCGGGTGATATACATATTGTAGCGCAGCGGCGGCACAAACAAAATGCGCCGATGCCCGCGGAACACCAGATAGTTGACAGTCTTTTCCACGCCGCTGTACAGGTTGGGCGCTACCGCAACGATATTTGGCTCCAGATGACTGTATTCCCGCGTTTTGTACAGCACCACCGGGATGCCAGCCTCGGCAATGCGGTTCAGCTGCACGGCTTTGTAGCGGTTGGACAGCATGAACACGGCATCATACCGGCCGGAAATCAGCGATTGGATAAAATCGTCGCCGTCACGGCTGTAGCAGTGGGAAACATTGTATCCCAGCTTGTCCAGCTTTTTCTCGGCAATCTCCAGCCAGTCGTTGCGCAGGTTGTCGCACACAAACGCGATCTGCATCGAGCGGTTGGTTTTCAGGCTGCGGGCATACAGGTTGGGCTGATAGTTCAATTCCTTGATGGCGTCCAGCACAGCCTGGGTCTTTTCCTCGCTGACGAACTTGGTCTTATTGATGACGTAGGATACCACAGCAGGGGAGACCCCCGCCAGCTTGGCTACGTCATTTCGGGTTGCGTTCTTGCCCATACTCTTTTCCTTACTTGTGGGGGCTGTGCGCACAGGGGCGCACATGCCGGTAGATATTGTTGATGAGGCCTGCCGCGTAGGAGGCCAGGATAATGCCCAGCGCAATGGCACCGGCTTCGGCCAGCACCAGCTGGAGCAGGGATGCAAATTTGGCGGAGTCGCCCTCGATTAAGCTGTACATCGTATAATACAGGTCACCACCGGGAATTTCCGGAATCAGCATCGGAACCAACAGCAGAATGACCGGCGTTTTGATAAGGCGGGCCGTGACTTCGCTGCAAATAGCAATGACCAAACTGGAAGCCAGCATGCCAAAGGCTTTTCCGTGCCCGCCTGCCACGCTGACCAGATAAACCACCCAGCCGATGCCGCTGCCCAGGGCGATGCAGCCCAGCGGCTTTGTGCCGCGTATCCCAAACAGCAGGGCGAACCCGAGGGACCCGACTACGCCCATGGCGGTTTGGATAATTTCTGCCTGCAACCTTACACACCTCCCGCCAGCAGCACCAGGGCAAAGCCCAGTGCTACCGAGATGGCTTTTAAAATTGCTTCGCTCAGATTCAAAAGACCGCTGATGGTATCACCATTGATCATATCCCGCAGCGAGGTGGTCAGCTGGATGCCGGGAATGACCAGCATAATGTTGCCGATCATGATCTTGTCCGGGTGGACGCCGATGCCGGCCCTCACCAACAGCAGCACCGCCAGCGCTGTGACCGCACTGCAGATAGCGGTCTGCAGCAGACTGTTCATCTGCAAGATGGTGCTCATGCGTATCATGGCAAACAGCACCATGCCGGAAAGGGACGCCGCGATGCCATCGGCCAGATTGCCGCCGAAAAAGATGGACAGCGAAAACGAGATGACCATGTAGAGCAAAAGCTCTTGCCAGGCAGGAGTCGGGCGCTCGTCCCGGATGGCCTGCAAGGCTGTGCGGAATTCAGCCAGCGTAAGAGCCCCGGCGCAGAACCGGCGGGAGAGGGCGTTGATCTTGGCTACCCGGCCCAAATTGGTGACACGTGCCTTGATACGGCGGCTTTGGGTGATGCTCCCGCCGTCCGGCAAGCGTACGGTTGCCACAATGCTGGATGTAATCGTAAAAACATCCACCAGGTCAAAGCCGCACACATGCTCAAGCCGTTGGATGGTATCCTCCACCCGGCTGACTTCGGCACCGTATGTCAGCAGCAGCTCACCGGCATCCAGGGCGCAGGTCAAACATTCTGTTGACCGTGCGTTATTTTGCGTGTTGATTGCATACATCGCTTGCCTCTGCCCCCTGTCGATATCGTATAGGATCTGCCTTGCAGAAACTGCCGTCATCGGTGAGGTCTCGCCGTTGCCGGACGTTTCTGGGCCGTGCCGCTTTCGGTGGAATCTGCCCTGTCATCTCCGTTGTTACTATCATACACACGATGGTTACTCGTGTCAATAGAAAAGGCCCAAATTTTTCTCTGATTTTACATCGAATGAAAAATCATATGCGCAAAAAAGCATACGATTCAGTCATCCAAAGTAAGAAAAATCGCTCAGGTACAGGGGATGTTGGAAAAAAGCAATGCTGCACAAGAAGAACACCTTTGCTGCGGTTGACCCTTTTGTACAGAAAAAACCGCCTGCATTACGGCAAGCGGTTTCATACTAATTGTTATGTTAAAATAAATACAACATGCTGCTGAGGCAAATTTTTTCTCGTACACACTGGTAATCCCAAAACTGTCCTTTGTGGAGATTTCACAGAGACTTTCAACCCCACACAACGGCGTTGGAAACTTCCCGTAGATCAATGCGCGGGGTGATGCTGTCCGTGCTGGTCAGTACAGCGGTGACCGTGGCAGCAATCTTTTAATCTGCCATAAAAATCAAAACCGCAGCCGCATCTGATACCAGACCACATTTCCGTGGGTAGAACCGGAAACGCCCTCGCTCACAAAACCAAACTTGGCGTAATAGTGTACCAGTTTGTCTTTGCAGGTGAGCACAAGGCCCTTTCTCCCTTGCGCTTTCGCTTCGCAGATGACATGGTTCAGCAAGGCAGCTGCACAGCCGCGGCAGCGATATTCCGGGATGGTATCTACACCAAAAATCATCTGCCACGCACCGTTTTCGTTGTGTAGAGAAGCATCCTCATACATCTCATCCCGGAGGTCAGGTTCATCTGTGACCATGCCGTTGACAAAGCCGATCATCCGGTCGCCATCCAGCTGCACCCAGAAGTGATTGGGATAAAACGCCAATCTGCCGGATAGACTGGCTTCGGTGGCGGCTTCCGCAGCAGGGAAGCATTCTGCCTCAATATTTACAATTCCCTGCAAGTCTGCGGGAACAGCAGTCCGAATCTGCATCCTGTTCAAACTCCTTTCTCAATCCATAAGAGTGGTCTCACCCTGAAATACCTCAACTGCCGGGCCGGTCATGAAGGTGTGTCCTGTGGTGTCGTCGATCTCAATGCGCAGGGCACCGCCGTCCATCTGCACTTCCACAGAAGCGTCTGTCAGGCCCAGAGCATGGCTGGCAACAACGCTTGCCACGGCTCCGGTCCCACAGGCCAGAGTGATTCCGCTGCCGCGCTCCCAGACACGCATCCGCAGATGAGTACGGTCAAGGATCTGCACAAATTCGCTGTTGACGCGATTCGGAAAGCGGGCGGCATGCTCGAACAGGACGCCAATCTTCTCCAGTGGCACCTCCTCACAGTTGGGCACCAGATACACGGCGTGGGGGCTGCCGACATCCACGGCGGAAAATTCCCACTCGCTCCCGGCTACTGTGATTTTTTCCGGCTGCGGGGATTCCAGTACCGGCACGCCCATGTCCACCCGGATTTTGGCGGCCTTGTCGTTTTCGGGGGTGATTTGCAGCGTCTTGATACCGTCCAGCGTCTCCACCGTGATTTCTGCCTTGACGGCCCGCCCGTGGTCATACATATATTTGCCGACGCAGCGGATACCGTTGCCGCACATCCGCCCTTCGGTGCCGTCGGCGTTGAACATCCGCATACGGCAGTCGGCTTTTGCCGACGGCTCGATTAAAATTAGGCCATCTGCCCCTACGCCGAAATGCGCCGGGCTCAACAGCTGCGCGGTGCGGCTGGGGTCTGTGACCGTCTCCGTAAAGCAGTCCACGAAGATATAGTCATTGCCCAGACCATGCATTTTGGTAAATTTCATAATGACACCTCACGGCTTCTGCATCATGATCTTGACGATCTCCTTATCGGTCTCCCGCATGCCGTCGTGGCCCAGCATACCGATGTTGCGGATGGTGTTCTCCACGCCCTTGCTGACGATGCCGTCGCCGCCGCGGAACTGCTGGCCGTTCTGGTACATGTGGTAGCCCAGAATCCCAGCCTCGACGCTGGAGGCAATCTTGGCCGCGCAGCTGGGCTTGGCGCCGTCGCAGATGATACCGGACACGATGGCCAGCGCGTTGACGAGGGTGTGGGAGACAGCTTTCAGATCCGCTCCCTGTAAGTAAGCAATGGCACACCCGGCGGCACACCCGGCGCTGACCGCACCGCAGTAGGCGGACAGACGTCCGATACCCGTCTTTTCATGGATGGCGATCAGGTTCGAGAGCACCAGCGCGCGGTACAGCCTCTCCTTGGGGCAGGCCAGCGCCTTGGCGTACTCAATGACCGGGACCGACACCGTAATGCCCTGGTTGCCGCTGCCGGAGTTGATGACGACGGGCAGCTCACAGCCGCTCATGCGCGCGTCGGAACCCGCTGCAGCCTTGGCAATAGCGCGGTTGCGCACATCGTTGCCGTAAAATTTTAGGTAGGTGGAGCCGACATTTGCGCCGTAGTCCCCCAGCAGCCCTTCCTCGGAAATCTGGGTGTTGTACAAAATCTGGGTGTCCAGCAGCGGGCGCACATCGTCCAGGTCGCAGGTCTCGGCAAAGTCGTAGATATTGGCAATCGTCAGCAGGCTGCGGTCCGTCAGGCCGCTTTCCGCCTCCGTATTGCAGGCGGCCGAGGTCTGCCTAGCCGTGTTGTCCAGCAGAACCTCATCATTTTTCTTGATGTAGACAATGTTGGTGTGGTACTGGCTGATGCGGACGACAGCAGAATCTGTGCCGCAGTACAGGGCGATGATAATGTCAAAGATAATGCCGTTGTCGATGGCCTCCACCGAGATGGGAACATTGGACAGGAAACGCCGCATGGCAGCTTTCTGGTTTACTGTGACCTCCGAGATGACTTCCAGCTCTTTGGCAGCATTTCCGCCGAGGATGCCTGCCACGGCGGCAGCCTCGATGCCTTTCATTCCGTCCGTATTGGGCACGACAACGCTCTTGACGTTTTTGATGATGTTGTTGCTGACGCCGATTTTCACGAGGTCCGGCTCACAGCCCAGCACCTCGCGGGCCTTGGCCGCAGCGTAGGCGATGGCAATGGGCTCGGTGCAGCCCATTGCAGGGATAAGTTCTTCTTTCAGGGTCTGAACGTAAGTCTTATAAATCTTTCCGCTCTTATCCATAGGGCTTTTTCTCCTTACTCCATCTTTTTGTCTCTGAGAATGTCCACAATGGTCTTTTCGGTGCTACCATGCCGGGGGTGGCGATGCGGCCCATGTTGCGCATAGTTTCCTCCGGCGTCGCGCCGTTGATCCCATGTACATTATATATGAAAACGTCCTGTATTGCCATACCTACAGCCTGCCAAGCTGCATCCACGGCCACAACACCCTTCATCGTGCAGCCCTGTTTGCCGCCGTTGCAGATCATGCCGGTGACTGGCAGACTTGAGAAAATCAAGTGCGAAAAATCGTGGAACAGGTGCAAAGTGTAAAACCATCGTTATAAGGGAAAAGCGACAGAAAACTGCCGCTTTGCTTCAAACAATTCTTAAAATAATGAACTGCTATTGTGCGGTATTGCCTAAAGTCAAAATAAATCCAACATACTGTCAAGATAGATTTCTTCCCGCACACGCAGCTGGTATTCGGGTTTGGTGAGGTAGTAGAGCAAAAATTCCAGCACGATGGCGCTGCCCAGGCCGCGGCCTTCGATTTTGAAATTGGTGAAGCCCTGGGGAAGATAGCGCGTCAGGATGTCCTCGGTACTGATAAAACTGGGGCTTTCCATGGCGCGGGAAAAGCGGTAGCCCTGCGCAGCATCAGGGGCGGTGCAGCGGTGTTCAGGGGTGTCCAAGCCTAAGTTGCGGCGGCTGACGGCTTCGTAGCAGACTTTGCGGTCGCGACAGCCGACCCAGCAGCACTCGTTGCAGAGAAATTCCAGCTTGTCCCGCTGGTCTTGGGGCAGGGTGGCGAGCCTGTCAAAGGCTTTATTCAGGCGGAAATCCGGCACCACATAGCGGAAATCCTCCCGCGCGGTTTCCTGTGCCAACTGCGAAAACTCCGTAAGCACCTTGGTGGTCGACGACACAAAATAGAAACTGGGGTACGTTCGTTTTAAATAGTCCAGCAGCAGTTCTGAGTGGACAATGACGCCGCTTTGTGGTGTGTCGCATGCGGCAAATAACCGGCAAAGTTTATTGCAGGTTGGGTCGGCCAAATGTTCCGGCTGCAGTAGAGAGTTGCTGAACGTCAACCTGGCCGAGATGCCGTATTCCTGTGCAAGTGCCAGCGCATCCCGCGGGCGGACATCCCCGCCGCCGACACGTCCGCCGCCCCACAGGCAATCGGCCGGCGCACCGTAAAGCGAGGCAATATCGCACCAGGGGTAAAACCAATCGCGATGTGTACAGTACAGTGGTAGAAACACGCGGTACAACTCGTAAAATTCAAACAACCCAGGCAGATGATACTGCGCGATACGATCCATGGCTCAGCCTCCTCTCTTTTTGAAATATTATAGCAGGAGACGGAATACTTTGCAATTCTGGGGCAAATGCCGGCCCCTTGCTTTATAACTGTGAAGAATGTATAATGACTACAAAAATACATGCGCTAGTTGAAAAATAAGAAAACAATTTATACAACGCACCGTGGCCTTTATTCATCGCCAAGAGAAAGGATGCTCCACATGAAATTCTTCGAAATAGTACCCCGTGAACTTTTCTCTCCTTTGGCGTCACCCAACAGGGAACTATACGTTGACGCGCTGGATGTGCTGTATACAGCGTACAGGGAAAACCTGAAAATACGCGATGACACGCTTTATTCCATGCTTCGCAGTAGATTGGAACAACAGCTGGCGGATGCGACATTTGAAGGTGAAGATATTGATGAGGAAGAACTGTGTGATGTCTCCGGGCGTGCACGCTTTTTGATACGCAAGCTTTGCAGCAAGGGCTGGTTCGAAAAGGAGCGTGGGGACGATTTTGAAGAGTACATCACGGTCCCAAGTTACAGCAGCCGCCTGCTGGAGCTATTTCATCAGTTACGGGACGACAGCCCCGCTCGTGGATATTCCTATGTGTTCGGCACGTATTCGGCTTTAAAGGTTGCGCACGAAAGCGGAAGTGTTTACGACAAGATGGCGGCCATATACAGCGCTTATGATAACACGCGGGCGTTGATCAATTTGTTACAGATGGTCTACCACAATGTAAAGCACTACTTTCAGATGCAGTTAGATATGCAGGATGTCAATCAGGTGTTGGCCGCGCATTTTAATGACTTTGGCCAGAAAGTCGTTGAGGCTTATATACGGCCGTTGAAAATTAAGGACTCGGTTCCAAAGTATCGCGTTCCGATTCAAACCGTTCTGAAATCATGGGAGGAAGATGACGACTTATTATTAGCCATGTCCAATGCTTCCCTGCAGGATAAGCGGGCAGATACGCTGGAAAACTGCCGTGCCGATTTGCTGCAAAAAATATTCTGGATCGAAGAACGTTACGACAATTTGGAGCAGGATTATCTGGATGAGATCGATGCACAAGTCCGGCGCTATACCCGAGCAGCAACACAGAAAATTGAGAACCTGACCAACCGAGACCAGAGTGTGCGCGGTAACCTGAACGCATTGCTTACCGCGCTATCCAGAAATCGCCGAGCGTCTGAATTGGTGGACCAGATACAACCTATATTCCAACTGTACGAGCAATCTTTCTTATCAGAAAAAAGTCTGTGGTATCGGAAACGACCTGGAAAGAGGTCAAAAGCGGCTCCTGTTTTTATAGAGGATATACAGCCGGACGCTGAGTCCACAACTCGGGCTGCACAGCTGCTGCAATCTGAGTATGGAAGGGCTGCCGTAGAGGCGTATGTGCAGGGCTGGCTGGGCACAGCGGAAACCTGTTACAGCGAAGATCTCCCTATTCAAGGAGATAAGGATTATGTCATGAGCTTACTGGCAATTCTGGGGAGTAAAAGCCCATCTGCGAGCTATACAATTAAGGAACTGGGCGGAGCTTTTATTGAAAACGGCTATTCGATCCCGCAGATGCAGATTTGCCGGAAGGAGAAAAAACAATGAATTTCGACTTCATTACCGGGGCAACAGTAAAAGAACTGGAACAGTTTAAGGCTGTATGCAATCAACTTCTTAGCCGAACATATGTTGTGCGGACTACCTACCAGCCGGGCAAAGGGCGGGTAGATAACCCGGATTATTTGTTCTTATCCCGCCATTATGAGACAGTGCAGGAATATTTGAGCCTTCTGGATTGGGATCTTCGCAGAGATGACCTGAACGGATACTTTTATGTGTTGAATACAGATGAAGCTAACCGTTGTAACCTCTCTAAAAAGGAAACAGCAATTTTATTGGCTTTACGGCTGATTTATGAAGAAAATATGGAAAATCTGGGATTGGAGCAGGACGCCATCTGCACAGTACGAGACGTACTGGAAAAGGTGGTGACGGACTACCAGATACTCCCTGCAAAACCCAATATGGAAGAAGTCAAGCGGGCGTTGACTCTGTTGGAAAATCACGCCATTCTGCAGCGCATTGAGGGAAAGTTTAACCAAAACAATTGCCAAATCGCAATTTTGCCAACAATTTTATCTGCGGTTTCAGCTGATAAACTAAACCTTGTGGTTTCTGTTTTACGAAAGGAGGAGCCGGATGAAGAAACTGAAGAATATCCTACTGATTAACTGGCTGTACTTCAGCAAGGAGCTTATTGAAGTAGGTGACGTCAACTTTCTGACGGGAAAAAACGGCGCCGGAAAATCCACGGTCATTGATGCACTTCAAATCGTTCTTCTGGGCGAGACCAACGCGCGCAATTTCAATCAGGCTGCAAATGAAAAGTCGCAAAGAACACTTGACAGTTATCTGCGCGCTGATATGGATGAAAATAACCCCTATTCCCGGCGGGGAAAAGACTTCTCCACTTACATCGTTTGCGAATTTCAGGACGACGCAGAGGGCAGCAGCTTTGTTACAGGAGTGATGTTTGATTGCCGCAGTGATGGCAGCCGAAGAGACTTTTTCTTCATCTATACAGGCGTGATTCCGAGAAACTGCTATATTCAGCAGGGAGAAGCGATGGAAATCACGGATCTGCGCCGCTTCCTGAAGGAAAACTATTCGCACGTAGAATTTTATGATACACAAAAAGAATACCGCCGCAATATGCTTGCAAAGTGGAACGTCCATAATGAGCAGGCATTGCGTATGATGAAAAAGGCCATTTCTTTCAAGCCTATCGTAGATATTCAAAAATTTATTACAGAGAACATCTGTGATATTCCAGAAAAGCCTAATATTGAGCTGATGCAGCAGAACATCCGGGATTATAAGCGGCATGAAAAGCTGGCACAGCGACAGGAGGAAAAGCTGGCGGCGTTGAAGCAGATCGGCAGACTGTACCAGGAAATGAACCAGACGATAGAGCGCTGGTGTGTGCAATCGTTTTTGGTTCAGTGGGCAGAAAAAGAACTGGCACAGGCGGACATCGACAGGCATGAGCTGGAAAAGAAAAGTTGTGCTGCCGAACTTGAAAAAGCAGAGCAGAAGATCATAGCGCTGGGCGAAGAAATAGCGCAAAAGGATACGCGCCGCCAGGAATTGGAGATTGCCTGTGTTCAAAGTGATGTTTACAAAGAGGAAGAACGGCTTCTTGCAAGTAAACAGCATTTGCAAGAGGAGCAGACAAGGCTGCAGCGGGGAATGCAGAAATTGGAAGCGGAAATCAAGCGCGAATCCCAAAAGCTCATAACACTCTGCGGAAAGATATTGGATTGGGAGGCAGAGGAGATACTCCGCCCTGTACAGGAAATGGCATACGCTGTACAAAAAGCGTATGCGCCATTTGAAAATAGGGGTGCACTGTTTTCTCAACCCATGGTATTGTTTGAAACAGCGCAAAAGACTGTGGCGGCATTTTCTTCCGAGAGGCGTACAGCGAAGCACAAAATCGAAGATCAAGTTGAAGAGCTGAAAGAACAGGCTGGCCAGAAACGCGCGGCGCTTGCCAATCTGCGAAAAAATATTAAGGATTACCCCAAAGGATTGATACCGTTTCGGGAAGAACTTCAGGAAGAGCTGCATCGCAATACAGGAAATCCGGTCAAGGTCTACATTCTGGCAGACTTACTGGAAATTTCAGATGAGCGCTGGCGCGGTGCGGTAGAAGGGTATCTGAACAATCAAAAATTTTATTTTCTGGTGGAACCTGCCTATTACCAGAAGGCCCTGCACGTTTATGACAGGATGAAGAGGAAACATGGATGCCGCGCTTTTGGGTTGGTCGATGTTGGAAAACTGCGGGAAAAAGAAATGATTCACACAGCCGATGACAGCCTTGCAAAAAAGATTGAAACAGAAAATGAATTGGCCCGCAGCTATGTGGATTACCTTTTGGGACGGGTTATATGCTGTGATAATGTAGAGCAGCTGCGCAGTTACAAGACAGCAATCACATCCGAGGGCATGCTGTACCAGGGATATGTCGCCCGTGCATTGCGCCGGGACCTGATGGAAGATGTATTTATCGGCCACCGCGCTGTAGAACTTCGCATCAAACGCTTGCAAGCGGAATTGGAACGGCTGGAAGAGGAGCAAAAGCACTGGAAACCAATATATGAAAACCTTTCTGGCCAGGAAGAACCACTTTTCACCCAGCGATTTGTTGAGGCCGATGTGGCAGAAAGACGAGAAGATTATTCACGCAGCCTGGATATTGTAAAAGAAATGGCGGAAATTGACGAACAAATGTCCCATCTGAATCTGCTGTGGCTTTGCGAGCAGAGAAAGGCGATTGAAAAATTAAAGGAAGAAATCCAAGCACTCGACAAGAAGAAAGTTGACGAAGGCACCCATAAAGGCGAATTGGTTCAACGCATTCACCAGCTTGAATATGAGACCTTGCCGGATTGCTGCCAGCAATTTACCAGAATTGAGGACAGCATAAATGAGACGTTCTCCGTCGATTATCAGCAGAGCGTAGGAATACCGCGCTATCAACAAGAGTTCGCCCGCTTGCGGCGCGCGGATGCCATCCGCAAAAATTTTGGAGATAGCCTTGCACAAAGCGTAAAAGCGCGTGAAACAGCAAAAGCGGCACTCTTTAAGGCTCGGAGAGACTATGTAGAGACCTTTAAACCCTGTTCCTTCCAAACCGAAGTGATGGACAATGAGGAATTTGAGGCAGAGCAGAAGGTACTGGAAGAAAGTGAACTTCCCAAGTATCGCAAAAAGATTGAAGCGGCGAGAGAAAGCGCATTGGAGCAATTTCAGAACGATTTCCTTGCCAAATTGAAGTCCAGCATTGACCAGGTAAAAAGCCAGGTGGCTAGTCTGAACCGAGCATTGAGGTGGGCACAGTTCGGAACAGATAAATACCAATTCCGCGTAGATCGAAACCCGGATTATGCGGATTACTATGATATGATCATGGCGCCGGAGTTGATGAATGGAGATATGGGACTTTTTGGGGCTATATTCCAAGAAAAATACGGCCCGCTGATCGATAAGCTGTTCAGCCAGATCACGGCGGCGGATGATACACAGCTCAATGCCAGAAAGCAGAGCGAACTGCAGGAAAACATTGTTCGATATACGGATTTTAGAACCTATCTCCGCTTTGATTTGGAGACTACCGACCAAAATGGTACAAAGCAGCTGCTTTCCCAGACGCTGAATACAAAATCCGGCGGTGAGACCCAGACACCGTTCTACATTGCGGTGTTAGCCTCGTTTGCGCAGTTGTATCGCACCAGCGATGCGACGAGTTTTGGCAACACCGTGCGCCTGGTAGTATTTGATGAAGCGTTCAACAAAATGGACAGTGACCGTATCACGGAGAGCGTCCGTTTGCTGCGCAAGATGGGACTGCAGGCAATCGTATGTACACCGCCAGATAAAGTGGCGGATATTATGCCAATTGCGGACCGCACCCTGCTGGTGGATAAAACGGGATACCGGATGCATATCATTCCCTTTGGTAAGGAGAACGCAGGATGAAGGAAACACAGGTCATTCTAAACAGACTGCTTGACAGGTTTGAAAACAGTAAGCACCTCTCCGCGCCCAATACCTCCGCGCGCCGTGTTATGCTGAGAATCGATAAAAAAGAACTGCCTGAATACAACTATGAGAGTGCCCCTGCCCGAGATGCTTATAACGCAGCAGCAAGAGAACTGGAACAGCAGGCAATCGTTCGGCTGGAATGGGCCAGAGAGCAAACAGTTCTTTCCGCTATTATATTGAACCTGGAACAGGTTGCGCTGTGTTACGAGAAAGCAGAAAGGCAGCATCCAAGAGAAAAGGCTGAACGTTTTGTAGAGCTGGTGACGCAGAAACTAGAAGATGTTTCCACACCTTGGATTGTAGCATGGCGAGATGCGGTGTGCAAAGCAGCGAGAGAACATCTGAAAGTTCCATCTTTTTGCAAAGAAAATGATGAGCTTCTGGTAGACCTGCTTCTTGTTTTCCAACAATATGAAAATCTCCCCGGCGGTATCACAATGCGTGCGTTCAGCAACCAATGCTTCCACGACACAAAATACTTTGAGCGCCATGTGCGTGAAACATTTTTACGGATTGCAAGAACTTATTGCGAAAATCTTGCGAATGCTTGTCAGGAAGCGATATTGAGCGAACGGGAACAGCTCGCGCTGTTAGGCATCTATGCCCGACCGGAACTCTACGAATTGTCCGGCCCCTGCACGGTTCAGACGCGGCAAGGACAAATTGACTTTGAGGTGGCAGAACCGTACGGCCTGGCGATCCCAAGTACCTTGGTCAATGCTGTTACAGGAATCGACACAAAGAAAATACGATGTGTTACATTTGTTGAAAATAAAACAAATTATGATGAGTACCTGCTGGCAGAAAAACAGACGGATGAACTCGTTATCTACCATGGAGGACTTTTAAGCCCGCAAAAGAGAAAACTTTTCTCAATACTCGCAAGGAACCTTCAGATAGATACGATCGTGCGATTTTGGGCGGATATTGATAGGGGCGGCTTCCAAATGTTTGAGCACTTGCAGGAGATTTTCCCGCAAGTACAGCCTATGCGGATGGAAGGATATTTTGTGGAACAGTACCATGAAAACGGACTCACACGCTCAGACAAGTATATTGCAAAGCTGAAAGAGGACGGAGAGGCAGGAAAGTATCCTCTATTTACGGATTCCATCCGAGCAATTGTGAAATATGGAGTTACGATTGAGCAGGAAACATTTTTGAATTGATGCTTTGAATTCAGCATGGTTGCGAGTAAAAAGGAGAAAGCCAGCCGGTTTGAACTGCACCCCATTTGTTAGACAGTATGGTATACTATCTAATAAGTGGGGTGTTTTTCTATGCCAAAAGGAGTAC
>ENA-ORLY01000969-ORLY01000969.1-human-gut-metagenome-genome-assembly--contig:-NODE-969-length-36902-cov-3.283123_pt1 | contig 36902 bp, 39 predicted proteins | sample MGYA00243071_ERZ508832 | MGnify/ENA primary metagenome ERZ508832 (study PRJEB26277, sample SAMN04329777) | human gut metagenome | biome: human-associated habitat | host: Homo sapiens | place: USA... | reverse complement strand
CATATCCATCATCTAAAGAAGAAAAATACTCTCTATTATATTTAATATCTCCTCTTGGTTGAGGTCTCATTGGCGGTCTCATCGGTGGTCTCATTGGCGGACGAGGTGGTCTTGGTGGTCTAAATCCAGGAAAACCTGGTCTTAATAATAATTCTCTTAACAGTAAAATTCTTATCAAATCATTCAGTCCTTGATTTCTTATTGGTTGCCTATCATCACTCCTTGTATTTGTTGTTTTTTCATCTTTTATTTTATTCTCTTCTTTTCCTCGTGTTTGTGTAAGTTCATTGTCTTCAATTACAGAATATATTTCATTCGTCATTATGTCGATTAATTCTCTAGTAATTGGTCTTGTATTTTGCTCACAAGCTTTTTGTACCATAGGATATACAATTCTGTATATATCAGGATAACAATTTTCTAGTTCTTGCATTTGTATGTTACTCATTGCAGACATTGGTTGATTAGATGCCATAGGTGCCATTGCAGGCATTGTATAAGAATCATATCTTTCATAATTATCACAATTCATGTTATATGTATTTGGATAATTATTCATTCCTTGATAGCCTAATACGCTTCTCATATAATCTTCATATAATGAATCATTCATCTTATTTCTTCCTTTCTCGAGACTTAAAGCCCCTGAATCTAATAATACATTATATGTTCTTAATTTATAATTGGTTCCTTAAAATTTCATAACCTCTTCTTTGAATCTGTCTCCTCTATCATACATGTCTTTAAACATATCAAAACTAGTACTAGCAGGAGAAAACAAAACTATTTGACCTGATTTAGCAACTCTTTTAGCTAAATCTAAACTTTGTTTAAATGATTCACACATATGTATGTCTAAATTTTTATTTTGTAGTTCTAATTCTTTTTTTACAGCTTCATATATTTTATTAGCTGTTTGCCCAATTAGAATTAAGCATCTAACATTTTCTACTATAGGTCTTCCTATTGGTGTGTAATCTAAATTTTTATCAGCCCCTCCAGCTATTAACACAATTTCTTTATTATCAAATGCATTCAAAGCTGAAATTCCTCTTGTTGGACTTGTACTTGCAGAATCGTTATACCATTCAACACCATCAATTACTCGAACTAATTCAAGTCTATGATGAACACCTGAGAATTCTTTTATTGTATCTACTGCTTTATCAATATCTACCAGTCCTTTTGTCAAAGCTAAAGCTGTACAAATATTTTGAAAGTTATGTTCTCCTTTTAATTTCAAGTCTTTAGTATCAATTATATGTCTCCTAATTCCGTCTTCACATTCTTTTATTATTCCATTATCCACTATAAAACCGTTTTCAAGTTTTTTGGTACTGCTAAACATTATTACTTTTCCATTTGCTTCGTCTCTACAAGAATTTGTAATATCATTGTCAGCATTTAAAACCAATACTCCATTTTCGTCTTGGTATTTAAATATATTTTTCTTTGCATCTATATATTCTTGATAATCTTTATGTATATTTAAATGATTTGGAGTTATATTTGTAATCCCTGCTATTTCTGGGCTAATTTCCATACCCATTAATTGAAAACTACTTAATTCTAATACAATAATATCATCAGGTTCTATTTCGCTCAATTTAGTAAATAATGGTATTCCTATATTTCCACCTAAATATACTTTATACCCTGCATTTTTTAGAATCTCATATGTCAATGTTGTAGTTGTCGTTTTTCCATCACTTCCTGTAACTCCTATAATTTTACATGGTGCCATTTTTATGAGTTGCTCAATTTCTGTTGTAACTATTGCCCCTCTATTTTTTTCTTCTATCAATTCTGGCTTAGTTGGCAAACAACTTGGAGATCTAAATATTAAATCAAATCCTTTTAAATTATTTAAATTTCCTTTTCCTAAATAAAATTTAAAACCATAATCCTTAATTTTGTTTATTACATTTTGTTCTAATTTTTCTTCTTCTCTATCGTCAAATACTGTCACATTAGCATTCTTTTTATATAAATAATCTATTAATGGAATATTGCTAACTCCTAGTCCTATAACAGCAATTTTTTGATTTTTCAATTTACTTTCAAAATCTTCTAACTCTTTATTCTTATATTCCATTTGTAACTACCTCCCCAATATTTTGTAATACCATTTGAGCCGCATCTTTTGGGCTTTTACAATTAGTTACATCTAAAATTTTGGTTTGTGGATATATTCTATAATATCCAGACTTTTCTTGTAAATCATCTCTTGATTTTATCATTTCCTCTATTTGCTCTTTTGGTATTTCTTTATTATATTGCATATATTTTCTATTTGTTCTTTCTTCTAATGATGCATCAATAAAAAAATGTTGAGTAACATTTGGATACATTTTTACTATGTCTCTTGAAGATAATATTATATTATATTTTTCTCTATATTCATCTATTAACTTTCTCCCAAATTCATATAACTTAGTATTATCTGCCACATTACTTACTTTTGATACAGCCATAGAAGCTTGTTTTGATTGTAATTCCTTTTCAGCTATTTTTTTCCCTTTCATGTATATAACTGTTTCTTTATTTTCTATTTTAATCTCTATTCCTAGTCTTTTCATTATCTCAAAGGCATCAAGTTTTTCTGTATTTTCTATTTTATTTTTCATCATTCCATATACTATTGCTCTATATATTTCTCCACCATGTAATATTATTGAATTTTCTATTTGTTTTAATAATTCTCTACATATAGATGTTTTACCTGCTCCAACAGTCCCTTCTATTCCTATTACTATATTTCTCATTTTACTTTTCCCTCCATATATATTTTTTATTATATAACTTTTAAGCTTGAATTACAATAATTTTGTATATTTATCCACTATTAGGGTAAAATAATTTTGTAAATTTGAAATGGAGGTGTTCTTCTATGTCAGAAAAAAATAATAAACAAAATAAAAATAATAACAGAAATAATGAAAACAACAACAACAATAATAACAGCCAAAAAAATAACAATAGATAGTTTTACTATATTTAAAAGACTCTATGTAAAACAATTACATGGAGTCTTTTATTATTTATATGATTATGCTGTTTCTTTTTGTTCAACAGTCGTCATTCTTTCTCTTCTGTCCCTTTTAATTTTATTAGGATTTTCAATTATTTTAGGTCCAACATTATTTAGCACTGTATCTTTAGTAATAATGCATTTTTCTATTTTTTCATTTGATGGTATATCAAACATAATATCTCTCATAATATCTTCAATTATAGAACGCAAGCCTCTAGCTCCTGTCTTTCTTTCTATGGCTTTATCAACAATCGCTTCTAATGCCTCTTGTTCAAATACCAATTCTACATCATCCATTTGTAGCAATTTTTTATATTGTTTTACTAAAGCATTTTTAGGTTCTGTAGTTATTTTTATTAATGCTTCTTTGTCTAGTTCTTTCAAAGATGCAATTATTGGTAATCTTCCTATAAATTCAGGTATCATACCAAATTTTAATAAATCTTGCGGTAAAATTTGTTCAAATACTTTATATCTATCAATATCTTTTTTGCTTTGGATTTCTGCTCCAAATCCCATTGATTTTTTACCCATTCTATCTTTAATTATATTTTCTAGTCCTTCAAAAGCACCACCACATATAAATAATATATTTGATGTATCTATTTGCAACAATTCCTGTTGTGGATGTTTTCTCCCTCCTTGTGGGGGAACTGATGCTATTGTCCCTTCTACTATTTTTAGTAAAGCTTGTTGTACTCCTTCTCCACTTACGTCTCTGGTTATTGATGGATTTTCTGATTTCCTTGTTATTTTATCTATTTCATCTATATATATTATTCCTTTTTCAGCTTTTTCTATATCCCCATCTGCTGCTTGGATTAATTTTAAAAGTATATTTTCAACATCTTCTCCAACATATCCAGCTTCTGTAAGTGTTGTAGCATCTGCTATTGCAAATGGTACATTTAAAATTTTTGCTAATGTGCTTGCTAAAAGGGTTTTTCCACATCCTGTTGGTCCTAATAATAAAATATTACTTTTTTGTATTTCTATATCATCATCATTTTGCTCATGTTTAGATTCCATTTCTTCTTCATTAGCAATTCTTTTATAATGATTATATACTGCTACTGATAATGTTTTTTTAGCTTCATCTTGACCTATTACATATTGATCAAGAATTTCTTTTATTTCTTTCGGACTTGGTATTTTTTCCAATCCAGCTAGTGTATATGTGTCATTGTCCTCTTCATAATATTCGCTTTCAATTATTTCATTACACAACTCTATACATTCATTACATATATATACTCCTGGACCAGCAACTATTTTTCTAACACTGTCTTGTGTTTTACCACAAAATGAACATTTTACACCTTTTGGTGTATCGTTTTTTGCCATATGCTTTTCTCCTTTTTTAATTTAACTTACTAGATTCTTTTATCCATAATTCCATCAATCAATCCATATTCTAATGCTTCTTGTGCTGTCATATAGTGATCTCTTTCTGTATCTCTTTCAATTGTTTCTATTGATTGCCCTGTTTTTTCACTTAATAATTTATTTAGTTTTTCTCTTGTTCTTATCATGTGATCTGCATGAATTTTTATTTCTGTTGCTTGACCAGAAATTCCTCCACCTTGACCTCCTATTAATGGTTGATGTATCAATATTTCTGAATTTGGTGTTGCAAACCTCTTACCTTTCTCGCCATTTGCTAGTAATACTGCTCCAAAACTTGCAGCTAATCCAACACATATTGTTGATACTGGACATTTAATATAATTCATTGTGTCTACAATACCCATTCCATCTGTTATTGATCCACCTGGTGAATTTATATATAAAAATATTTCTTTGTCTGGATCTTCTGATTCTAAAAATAATAATTGTGCAATTATCAAACTAGCTGATGTTGGATTTACATCCTCTCCTAAAAAAATTATTCTGTCTTTTAATAATCTTGAGAATATGTCATATGACCTTTCTCCTTTGCTTGTTTGCTCAATTACATATGGTACTAAACTAGCTTTTTCTAACATATTTCTTCCTCCTTTTTATTTTACCGATTAAATCGGATTTTTTCTATTTTTATTAAAATAATTAAAAGGGAAAATAGGAATCGACACTATTTTACCCATAAAGGGCAAAAAGAGAACCGACACCAATTTGCCCTTTTCAGCTATTTCTTACTACTCTTTTTTGTTTCTTTTTTTGTTTCCTTTTTATTTTCAATATGTTTTGCATTCTTTACTATAAATTCTAATGCTTTTTCTGACTTTATTCCTTCTTCTAAGTAGTTTTTTAAGTTTTCATTTTTACTTAGTTCTTCTACTTTTTTTCCATAGTTTTTAGCCATTTCTTCCATTTTTGCATTTACTTCTTCTTCACTTGCTTCTATTTTTTCTGCTTTTATTATAGCTTCTAGTACAAGTCTTGATTTTATTGCTTCTATAGCTTGTGGCTCATATTCTTTTCTCATTTCCTCTTCTGTTCTACCTACCATCTTTAGATATTGCTCTAAATTTAATCCTTGATATGATAGTCTTTGTTCAAAATCTCTTAACATATTATCAATTTCTAAATCTATCATTCCTGATGGAATATCTAATTTTGCTTCTGCACATATAGCTTTCATTGTTGCATCTTCTGTTTCATATTTTATTCTTTGTTCGTTATTTTTTTCTAATTTTTCTTTAATGCTCTTTTTTAATTCATCAAGTGTATCGAATTCACTTACATCTTTCGCAAACTCATCATCTAGTTCTGGTAATTCCTTTTTCTTGATTTCATGCAACTTTACTTTAAATATAGCTTCTTTTCCAGCTAAATCTTTTGAAAAATATTCTTTTGGAAATGTTACTTTTATTTCTTTATCTTCATCAATGTTCATACCTACTAATTGGTCTTCAAACCCTGGAACAAATGCTCCACTTCCAATTTCTAATTCATGGCTTTCTGCTTTTCCACCATCAAATGCCACTCCATCAACAAATCCCTCAAAATCTATTATTGCAGTATCTCCATTAGCTAATGGTCTATCATCTACTGTAATTAATCTTGAATTATGTTCTTGCATGTGTCCTAATTCATGTTCAATATCTCCTTCTTCAACTGTATATTCTACCTTTGGGATTTCTACTCCTTTATATTTTCCAAGTTGTACTTCTGGCTTTGTTTGTACTACTGCTGTAAAAATCAAATCTTTTCCTTTTTCCATTTGAACAATATCTACTTCTGGTCTGCTTACAGCGTCTATTTTATTTTCTTTTAAAGCTTCTTCATATCCTTCAGTAGCAACATCATTAAATGCGTCTTCATAAAAAATTTGTGCCCCATAATATTTTTCTACTATATTCATTGGTGCTTTTCCTTTTCTGAACCCTGGTATATTGAAATATTTCGCATTTTGGAAATATACTTTTTTCATAGCATTTTCAAATTTTTCCGCTTCTATTGTAATTTCTAATTTAACTTCATTTGCCTTTTCTGTTTTCTCTACTTTACAATTCATTATAATCTTCCTTTCTTGTCGCTTTTAACTTTTATATTATATCATAATTTTTCCATTTTGCAATACTTTTTTAAAAATACTTATTAGCTCTATTTAATTATGCTATAAAAATTTTCAAATTCGAATCCTCGTTCTCTAAAATATTGAATAATTGTTGGTAATGCCTCTGCTGTTGCAGTCTTATTTCCTGCATCATGCATTAGAACAACAACACTATTATGTTTTGGAACGGTTTTTTCGAGTTCTGCAATAAATTCTTCAATAGTTTTAGCACCAGCAGAATCTGATGTTAAAGCATTCCAATCAACATGCAAAATTCCATTTTGATCTAATATTTGAGCAGCACTTTGTTTTACTTTAGCGTATTTTCCTCCTATATATCCTCCTGGAAATCTGAACAAATGTGGCTCATATTCCTGAACTCCTATAGCATTTTTTATTAAAATTATACTTTTGTTATATTCATCTAATACACTTTGTGGTGAAGCATATATTTGTGAATACACGTGAGAATAACCGTGACTAGCTAAATAGTGTCCTTCTTCATATTCTCTTTTTACAATGTCTGGGCTTAATTCTACTCTACTTCCCAGTAAGAAAAATGTTGCCTTGATATTCTCTCGTTTTAATGTATCTAAAATTACAGGTGTTACTGTTTGTGATGGCCCATCATCAAAAGTTAAAAATACTCTTTTATTTTCTGAGTGATATATATTTGCTAAATTATTTTTTGCTTCTTCAGTTAACTGCGGTAATTTGGCCATTTTATTTGCCTCTTCTTCTGCTTTTTGCTTCTCTGTATTCGCTTGTTTATCTCCTTTAACATTCTCTATTTGGTCCTCATAAGAAACATAAAACTCTTGAATCTTTTTATTTCTATTTATTTCCCTAATTACAATTATAAACATAATTAAAAGTACTAATAAAAAAGCTATTATTATTGAGTTTCTTTTATTTATATATTTTCTTCTTATAGATATCAAATCCATTTTTTCACCTTTTATTTATATTCTAGTTTCTTAAATATTCTAACTCTTCTTCCATATTTTTTCTCATGAATAGTGGTTTTCCTTTTTCAATTACTTTAATACTTTTTAATTGATTATATTTATCTAAACTTTTCCATGTTTGTAATTCTGATGGTATTCCTATTTGATTTAATAAATCTTTTGCTGTTTCCTCCATAAATGGCAATAACACTATTCCTATTTTTCTGATATTTTCAATTAAATGATACATACTTGATGATAATTTTTCTGTTTCTTCATTTTTAGAAAGTTCCCATGGGCGAGTTTCATCTATATATTTATTTGTCCTTGCAATAATTGCCCATAGTTCTTGCAATGCATTTGCCATTTCATATTTTTCTATTAATTCTTCAACTTTTGCAGTTTGTTTATTTGTAAAGTCTTCAAATTCTTTATCTACGTCATTTGGTGTCCCGTTATATTCAGGCACATTTCCATTAAAATATTTGTTAATCATTGAAACTGTTCTATTTACAAGATTTCCTAAATCATTGCATAAGTCAAAATTATATCTTTCAACAAAGCTTTCTGGTGTATACAATCCATCTTGTGATATCGGCATCTCTCTTAATAAAAAATATCTTGTTGCATCAAGTCCATATCTACTTATTAATTTTTCTGGATATACAACATTTCCCTTAGATTTTGACATTTTACCATCTTTCATCATTATCCAATTATGAACTAATATCTTTTTAGGTAATGGCAAATCTAGTGCCATTAAGAATATTGGCCAATATATTAGGTGAAATCTTGCTATGTCTTTTCCAATTATTTGTAAATCAGCTGGCCAGTACTTTTTAAATAAACTATCATCTTCTTGCATATACCCTAATGCTGTTAAATAATTGGTTAATGCATCTAACCATACATATATCACATGTTTAGGATCACTTTTAACTTTTATTCCCCAATCAAATGATGTTCTTGTTACACATAAATCTTCAAGTCCTGGTTTTATAAAATTATTTATCATCTCTGTTTTTCTATATTCAGGTTGAATGAAATCTGGATGTTCATTATAATATTTTAATAGCTTGTCCGCATATTTTTTCATATTAAAGAAATATGCTTCCTCTTTCATTAATTTTACTTCTCTTCCGCAATCTGGACATTTTCCATCAACTAACTGTGTTTCTGTAAAATATGTTTCACATGGCATACAATACCATCCCTCATATTCCCCTTTATAAATGTCTCCTTTTTTCAAGAAAAATTCAAATATATCTTGAACTGCATTTTCATGTCTTTGTTCAGTTGTTCTTATAAAATAATCATATTTTATATTCATTAATTTCCATAGGTCTTTTGCCATTTGTGCCATCTCATCTACATGCTCTTGTGGTGTTTTTTTTCTTTCTTTTGCAACTGTTTCTATTTTTTGTCCATGTTCATCTGTTCCTGTAAGCATGTAGACGTCATATCCTTTTAATTGCTTATATCTTTTTATTGTGTCAGCTAATGTTGTTGTATATGCTGTTCCTATATGAAATTTTCCACTTAGGTAATATATTGGTGTTGTTATATAAAACTTTTCCATACTTTCGTCCTCCTTATTTTACAATATTATATCCCTTTTAAGCAAGCTATTTTTAATAGTTCCTATCCCTATAAATTGGCTGTCACTATAAATTTTGTAAACTCCATCTTCTAATTTCCATGTTAATTGAACTCCATTCAAAAATAACTGTAACCTTTTATTATCTAATTCGATACTTTTGCTCTTATCAAAATATTCTTCAATAGTAATAAAATTATTATGTATGTTTTTTTCAAGTTCTTCTATTCTTATTGAATCTTCTATTTTAAATTCTCCAACTTTGATTCTATTTAATTCTTTCATATAACCTATTGTATGAAGCCTTTCGGCTATGTTTTCACACAATGTTCTTATATAAGTTCCTTTAGAACAATATACTCTAAATTCTATTGTTTTGTTTTGCAAATCAGTCCTTATAAGTTCTATATTATATATTTCTATTGTTCTTGGTTGTATTTCTACATGCTCTCCTCTTCTTGCATATTCATAAAGTTTTTTTCCATTTACTTTTATTGCTGAATACATTGGTGGAACCTGATTCTGCTTTCCAATCAAAGATTTAAACACTTTGTCTATATTTATTTGTTGTAAACTTTCTTCAGATACTTCTCCAGTTTCAAGAATATTACCTTCTCCATCTGCTGTATCTGTCTTCGTTCCAAGTTGTAATATTGCTTCATATGTTTTATCATGATTTATTATGTATTTGGAAATTTGTGTTCCTTTCCCTACAAGTAAAGGTAATACTCCTGTTGCATTAGGATCTAAAGTGCCAGTATGTCCAACTTTTTCATTCAAAATTCTCTTTGCCCTTTTTACTATATCGTGTGATGTACAACCTTTAGATTTATTTATAACTATTATTCCATTCATATTCTTCTAATCCCTGTTTTATCGCTTTTATAGCCTTACTTTTTGCTTGTTTAATATTTCCACTTATAAAGCATCCTGCTGCTCCTCTGTGTCCTCCACCTCCAAGCAACATGCATATGTCAGATACATTTACTGTTTCATGTGAACGCAAAGAACCTTTAAATCCATTTACTCCTTCTTTTTCTTTTAGAAGTACTGCAACTTCAACACCCTCTATATCTCTCATCATTTCGGCTAGTCCATCATCATCTCCTACTTCTGCTTTTGCTCTTTTATAGTCATCTAATGTCAAATAAGCCATAGCTATTTTTCCATCTTCTAAAAATTCTAATCTATTGTAAACAACTTTTTCTAATTCACAATGTGCTTTACTTTTATTTCTTACTGCTATTTTACAAATCTCTTTTAATTTTGCTCCTTTTCTTATTAACTCTGCTGCAAATTCAAATGTTTCTGGTACTACTCCACCCCATTGAAATCCACCTGTATCAGTTACCATTCCAGTTAATATACAAGTTGCAATTTCTTTTGTTATAGGTATTTCGTAGTATTCAAAAATTGCAATTAAAATTTGAGAACATGCTGGTGCAACTGGATCTACATAATTTAAATCTGCAAACATTGCATTTACTGAATGATGATCTATTTGTATTGTCTTTTTAGCTGGTTCAAAATATTCCTTTGAACCAACTAATCTTTTTAGATCTGTACAATCCACTGATATAGCCAACTCATAAGGTTCTTTCTTTCCTTCTGTTACTATTCTTTCTATTCCTGGTAGAAACTTCAGATTTTTTGGATATTCTGGTATTACAACATCTGCTCTTTTTCCTAGTTGATCTAATGCATGCATCATTGCTAGTGAACTTGCTACAGCATCTCCATCTGGTGATTCATGTGTTAATATAACTATGGTTTGTGCTTTTTTTATCTCTTCTATTATATTATCTAATGTCATTTTTTCCTCCCTTATATTCGTACAATATTCTCTAATCTTTTATTTATTTTCTATTTAGTTCATTTATAATATTTTCAATCTTTGCACCATATTCTAGTGATTCATCTAATTCAAATACCAATTCTGGTGTATTTCTTAAATTTATTCTTTTTGCTAATTCTGATCGTAAGTATCCAGACGATTTTTTTAAACCTGCTAAAGTATCTTGCACATTTTTAGAATTCAAAATACTTACTGATACTTTTGCATATTTCAAATCTGGTGTCACTTTTACTCTAGTCACACTAATCATTCCTGTTACACTAGGCTCTTTTAACTTGTAACTAATTATTTGACTAAGTTCTTTTCTATATTCTTCGTCAATTCTTCCTTGACGATTATTATTTTTAGGCATATCTAACCATATCCTCTCTATCTCTTAATTTCTTCCATAATATAAGCTTCAATTATGTCTCCTTCTTTAATGTCATTATATTTCTCAATTTGGATACCACATTCATAGCCTTTAGCAACTTCTTTAGCATCATCTTTAAATCTTTTTAAAGATGCAAGTTTACCCTCATGTATAACAACATTATCACGTAAAACTCTAACACCAGCGTTTCTTTCAAGCTTTCCTTCTATAACATATGCACCAGCAATAGTCCCAACATTTGATATCTTAAATGTTTGCCTTACCTCTGCATTTCCTATTACATGTTCTTCAAATTTTGGTGCAAGCATTCCCTTCATAGCCGCTTGAACATCATCTATTGCTTGATAAATTACTGAATATTGTTTTATTTCTACTTCTTCTTTCTCTGCCATGTCTCTTGCTGACGGTATTGGACGTACATTAAATGCTATTATTATTGCATTAGAAACTTTTGCAAGTGTTACGTCTGATTCTGTAACAGCTCCTGCAGCAGCATGAATTACTTTTACTTTTACTTCTTCATTTTCTAGTTTTTCCATTGATTGTTTTATTGCTTCAACAGATCCTTGAACATCTGCTTTTACTATTAGGTTAAGTACTTTTAGGTCTCCAGCTTCCATTTGACTAAATAGATTATCTAATGTTACTTTGCTCATAGCATTTATTGAATTTTCTCTTTCTTGACGTTTTCTCTTTTCTATTAAGTGTTTAGCTGTTTTTTCATCTTTTACTTCATAGAAGATATCTCCTGCTTGTGGCACTTCTGTTAATCCAGTTATTTCTACTGGTGTAGATGGTCCGGCTTTTTTTACTTTTTTACCTTTTTCATCTGTCATGCTTCTTATTCTTCCTATTGCTGAGCCTACAACGATTGTATCTCCAACATCAAGTGTTCCTCTTTGTACAAGCATTGATGCTATTGCTCCTCTTCCTTTATCAAGTCTTGCTTCTATTACTACTCCTTTTGCTTGTTTATTTGGATTTGCTTTTAGTTCTAACACATCTGCTTCTAATAATACCATCTCTAGTAATTGATCTATATTTGCATGTTTTTTAGCAGAAATCGGCACAAATATTGTGTCTCCGCCCCATTCTTCTGGAACTAATTCATATGTCATTAATTCTTGTTTAACTTTATCTATATTTGCATCTGGTAAATCTATTTTATTTATAGCTACAATTATTGGAATTCCAGCAGATTTAGCATGATTTATTGCCTCTATAGTTTGTGGCATTACACCATCATTTGCGGCTACTACAAGTATAGCTATATCTGTTATTTGTGCTCCTCTGGCTCTCATTGCTGTAAATGCTTCATGTCCTGGTGTATCTAAAAATGTAATTTCTCTGTCATTAATTTTAACTTTATATGCACCTATATGTTGTGTAATTCCTCCAGCTTCTCCTTCTATTACATTTGTTTGCTTAACAGCATCTAATAATGATGTTTTACCATGATCTACGTGTCCCATTACTACAACTACTGGTGGACGTGTTTCTAGTTCTTCTGCTGAATCTTCTGAATCATCAAATAAAATATCTTCTTCTGTTATTGTTTCCTTTTTATTTACCTTTACTCCAAATTCATCTGCTATTAATGATGCTGTATCAAAATCAATTTCATTATTTATTGTTGCCATTACACCATATCCAAGTAATTTTTTGATTACTTCTGCTGTTGTTTTCTTTAACTCTGCAGCAAAGTCTTTTACTGTTATTGTTTCAGGAATTGTAATTTCTTCTAACTTGAAGATTTTTTGTTTTACACGATTTTCATCATTTTTATTCAATTTTTTCTTTCCTTTTTTACCTCTTTGTGTTGTTAAATCATAATAATCTAACATTCCGCCTTCTTGATCATCAAACATATTTGATAAACTATCTGTTCTCTTTAGACCTTTTAATTTATGTTCATTTATATCACCATTTTGGTTATTTCTTCTTGATTTACTTGATTTTTTATTTTTATTATCATCAAATCTGTTATTTTGTTTCTGTTTATCTATAGATTTGTTATATTCTCTTGTTGTCTCTTTTTCTACATTTTCAGCGCCCATTATATCTTTGATATTTCTTTCAATTCCTTTTTCGTCTAATGGTCTATTTCCACCAAATCTCTGATTTCCACCAAATCTTGGATTTCCGCCTTGTCTATTTCTATTGTCAAATCCACTATTATTGTTTGGTCTGTTTTTATCAAATCTAGGTCTGTTTCCATTATTTGAAGAATTTCTATCAAATGTACGATTACCATTGTTTTGATTTCTATCATTATTAAATTTATTTCTATTTGAAAAATTACCATTAGAGTTATTTCCTCTATAACCATTTTGGCCTTCTCTATTATTAGCTCTAAAATCCCTGTTATTTGAATTAAATCTATTTTCTTGTGGCTTTTTCTCTATTGGTTTTTCAACTATTTTTTCTACTGGCTTTTCTGTCTGATTTTCTATTATTTTCTTTTCTTGCTTTTCTACTTGATTTTCTGTTATTTCTTCTTTCTTCATTTCAACATCCATTTTCTTTTCTTTTACTTCTACCTTTTTTTCAATTTTTGGAGCTTCAACAGGCTCTTCTTTTTTCACTTCTTTCTTTATTCCAAACAATTCATCTACAGTCATTGGCTTAGCTGGCTTATTTCTATAAACAATGTTATAATTTTTATTTTGTTTTCTTTCAACAAATCCTATATTATTATCTTTTTTTTCTTCTTTTTTTACTTGCTCTTTTTGCTTATTAGTATCATCAGATATTATAACCTCTCTTCTTATAATAACTGGCGAATCATTTTTTTCAGTTTTTGTTTTATCACTTGCTAATTTTTTTTCTTCTTTTTTTGTTTTTAGATTTTTAATCCTTTCTTTTATTTTTTGAGCTTCACTTTCTTCTACAGAACTCAAATGACTTTTTACATTTATTTTCAAATCTTTTGCTATCTCTAATACTTCTTTACTGGTTAAGTTTAATTCTTTTGCTATATCATATAATTTTATCTTACCCAATAACATCACCCCCTATTTTCTTTTCGATAACATCTCTTATTTTTATATATATATCATCTTTAATTTTCACATTTAAAACTTTTTCTAGCTTTTTAGTTTTCTCAGCTTTTTCTAAACATTCCCTATCATAACAAATATATGCTCCACGTCCTGGTTCTTTTCCATTTTCGTCTACATTAATAATATTTTCTTTATTTTTAACTATTCTTAAAAGTTCATTTTTATTTTTCTGTTTTCTACACACTGTACATGTTCTTTGTGGTATATTTTTCACTATTTCCTCCTAGTTTTCTTGATTTAATTCTGCATCAGTAGCATCATTTGCTTCTTCTGCTTTTTTTGCTAACATCTCTCTAAATTGTGATTCTGATTTTATATCTATTTTCCATCCTGTTAATTTTGCTGCTAATCTTGCATTTTGACCAGCTTTTCCTATTGCTAATGATAATTGGTCATCTGGAACTATAACTTGTGCAAATTTTTCTTCTTCTTTTATATCAACTGCCATAATTTGTGCTGGTAATAATGCTGATGATATGAATATACTTGGATCTGCATTCCATTCAATTACATCTATTTTTTCTCCATGTAATTCATTTATTACGTTTTGAATACGAATTCCTTTTTGGCCTACACATGAACCAACTGGATCTATGTTTTCATCTGGTGAATATACCGCAACTTTACTTCTTAATCCTGGATCTCTTGATACACTTTTTATTTCAATTAATCCTTCATATATTTCTGGTATTTCAAATTCCAATAATTTTCTTACAAAATCAGGATGCGTTCTTGACACTATAGCTTGTGGAACACCCTTTTCTCCTCTTTCTACATCTACAACATATCCTTTTATTTTGTCATTTACATGATAATGTTCTGTTGGTATTTGATCTTTTGGTAACATTATTCCTTCAAGTTTTCCCAAATCCATTACAACAATGTGTTTATCAGCTTTTTGTATTAATCCTGAAACTATTTCTCCTTTTCTTTCATTATATTCATTAAATACCATGTCTCTTTCTGTTTCTCTTAATTTTTGTATTATTACCTGTTTTGCTGTTTGTGCGGCTATTCTTCCAAAATCTCTTGGTACTATTTCTACTTCTACATTATCTCCTATATTTAAATCTTTGTTAATTTTTCTTGCATCTTCTAAACTTATCTCTAGTGCATCATCATTTGCTCTTTCCATTACTTCTTTTACAGCATATACATGTGTCGCTCCTGTTTGTTCATCCATTTTTACATCTACATTTTCTAATGCATCAAAATTTCTTTTATATGCTGTTATTAGTGCTGTCCTTATTGATTCTAATAACTCTTCCTTTTTTATTCCTTTTTCTTTTTCTAAATCCTCTAATGCTAATATTAATTCTTTATTATCTATTGCTTTCATTTTTTATATCTTCCTTTCTTTAGGTTTTAACTAATTTAAAAAATAATAACTGTTTTATTTTTCTAATTCTTCCCAATTATATACAGTTTTTAGTAAAGCTATATTTTTTCTTTCTATTGTTATTTCTTTGGTTGTTTCTATTGTTACTGTTTCTGTATCAAATTTTTTTAAAATTCCTATATAATTTTTATTTCCTTTTTCATCCTTTTTAAATAACTTTACTTCAACTCTATTTTCTATATTTTGTTTTAAATGTTTATCTTTTCTTAATACTCTCTCTATCCCTGGTGATGATACCTCTAAAAAATATTGTTCTTTTATGTAATCTGCTTCATCTAATATATCATTTATTTCATTACTTACTTTTTCGCAATCACTTAAATCTATTCCCTTTGGACTATCTATATAAATTCTTAAGTAGTAATTCGCTCCTTCTTTGACATATTCTACATCATATAAGCTATATCCTATATTTTTTACTTTATCTTGAATCAATTTTTCTACTTTTTCCTCTATTTTTGCCATAAGCCCTCCCCTTTTTTGTTCTTCATTATTATTAATGAACTATGTCTTTGAAAATATTTCTCTCTCATGATAGAAGAGTAGGATTTGCTCCTACTCTTCTATTTCTCTTTATGTTCTTATATATTATACCCAATTTTTGGCATAAAATCAAGTGTTTTCTTAAAATTTTATTTTAAAGATATGTTGTTTTTTTATTCCTTATTTGCCCAAATAACGCATTATGGAGCTTCCAACGGGAATTGAACCCGTGACCTCAGCCTTACCAAGGCTGCACTCTACCAACTGAGCTATGGAAGCATGTAACACATTATAATATATAATTACAAAAAAAGCAAGAAATTAATTAATCATTTTTTTACAATATTTTAATATGAAAAATATACCGTATAAATTGTTATAAAACACCACATAGTTCGGCAAAACATTATGTGGTGCTTTTTTTGCTCATACATTATTTATAATTTTTATTTATCATATAACCTTCTTTTCCATTTACCCTAATACGAACTTTATCCCAAGTATATCCGTCAGATTGTGCAACTGCAGATTCTAACACATATAGAGTTGTATCTGCTAAATATAATGTTGCATTTGACCTAGTATTTGGTTCACTTCTTAAATTAGTATTTCTTGCTAGAGTTTTTAAAACAGCTGACTGTGCTGTTGAAGCTAGTGTTTGTGCATTTATTTGATAATTAACACTATTATATGTTCCAACCTTATTTGGTATTCCCATGTATGTTGCTGGATTTAATTTGCTTACTGCTACACCATTTTTGAATTTTCTTATTTCCACATGTGTATGAGGTCCTGTGCTATTCCCTGTACTTCCCATTAAGCCAACTACAGTTATATAACTTACTCTTTGGCCTACCTTAACATAGATTTTCTCTAAATGTGCTAAATAAATTCTATTCTCAGTTTCATCCTCTTTAATTCTTACATAGTTCCCGAATCCTCCTTTGTCATATCCAGCTCTTTCGATTACACCATTACATATTGAATATACTTTTTTGTTTGTAATTCCTACTAAGTCCATTGCTGAGTGAACTCCTGATTTCCAAGCATTTCCTCTTCTACCATATTCACATGTTACCTTAAATTCTCCACTAAAAGGTAATTTGGTCATTATTCTTCCACTCCTTCCATCTCTAATTCGTCATCTATACTTTCATCTGTATATTCTACCAATTCTGTATTTTCTATTAATTCCTCTTCGTCTTCCATATACATTTCCCCCTTATAATATTTATTCATGAAGTAATATGTTTTTATTGCACTTGTAATAAGCATAAATACTTCTATATCTATTATATTTTCAATCTTAATATATGTTAATAAATTCAAACAAAAGTAATAAAAACATTTTTTTATTATTTTATATACTTTTTCGCAATTTTTATGATATAATATTAATATAAAGTTGTAGAAAGGAGAGAATGTTTTAATGGGGATTTCTGAAAATTTAAGGAATTTCCTAGCTGATGCCTTTGATAGGGCAATAGCAAAAACTATCAGAGACGGGAAACTGAATCTTCGGCAACCCGATGTTTTGGCTATTGTCGAGAATTTGAACGAATTTCTCGTCAAAGCTCACGCTCACGAATTGAGTGTCAGTGACAGAAAAATCTTTGATCTTTTTCTGTCGTCATTACAAATGACAGTAAGACACCGAAGATTAACTATGGTCTCGACAACTATGGTAAGCCACATAATTGATGTACTTCGCTATATCATCCTGTGGCAAAATGAATCTTTATGTCGTTATGACGTAAAGGTAACTTCTCGAAGGAAGGGGCTTACCAGTGAGTTAAATAAAATTCTCATTAAGTCAGTTGAACAACTCAATGAAAATATTATTACCCCTCCAGTTATTCGAGACCGGTTCGGAATTCGAGTTATCATTTCTGATGATTCGAATGAGACATTGTTGGAATTCGTACGAATTGTTATCGCGATTCTTACGAACTCTGATTCCTCTGAATTTAAAGAATTCAGAAAATGGGTAAAAAATTCCACCAATTTTCGATATGGTGGTGAGCAACTGGATAGTTTGTTCGTCACCGATTTTTTGGATAACTACCATTTTTATATGACATACGTAAAAGACTATGTCCGTTATCCGAAGCCCTCAGGATATCAAACTTGGCAATGCACATTGGAAGTTGATGCTACATCAAAAAACCTTGCTGGTTTCAAGTTTGAATTCCAAGCTCGTACATCAGCTATGCATCGTATGGCCGAAATCGGTGCAGCCTCTCATGATGACTATAAAAGGCTGCACGAAGAACTGGTTTCTGGAATTTTTGAAATCCGTGATTATAGTGACGGGTTGGTCTTCTTTGAAGGCCCAGAATTTCCCGACCTCGATTTGGACGGTCTTACTGTGCCTGCACATATTCTGTCCAGACATATTTCTCCTCATGTTGTTGAAAGAACATCATGAATGAGAATAGAAACACTCTCTACCATGAGTCCAACTAGACTAACATGGTATACAAAACCAAAGAATTCAGCTCTCATTGAGCTGAATTCTTTGGTTTTATGACTTCTATTTGAGTAATTTTTTTTTAATTCTACTTATTGCCAATCCATCTCCGACATCTAAGATTTCAGTTTCGATGTCAGGCTTTTCAGTAACTTCTTTTATGTATTCACGTAAATTTCTTACAGCTGTACGCTGTTTATGTTTATTATAATCGCTCATAACATATCCTTTATATAAAATATTATCAGCCAATATAACTCCTGTTGGTTTTATCATTCTTAAAGCTTCTTTTAAGAAAAACGGATATTTTCCCTTTGCAGCATCTATAAATACAACATCATATTTTTCATCTAATGTTGGTAAAATTTCAACTGCATCACCTTCATATATTTTTATTTTGTGTTCAACACCAACATTTTTTATATTTATTTTTGCTTCAGAAATTCTTTCTTCATCTCTTTCTATTGTGTCTATTCTTCCACATTCTTGCAAATATTCTGAAAAACACATTGCCGAATATCCCACAGCTGTTCCTATCTCTAATATTTTTGTAGGTTTTACTTCTTTTAATATTTTATCTACCACTTCTAATGTATCATCCATAATTATTGGAATATGTTCCTCTAGTGCCTTTTGCTTTATTTTTCTCAACTCTTCTTTGTTCATTTTCTCATTGCTCCTTAAAATTAATGCCAGTACTCATATAACTGTACTGGCATATTAATTATGCTTTATTTGCGTTTCTTGCTGCTCTTTCTCTTTCCTTATTATCTAATATTTTTTTTCTTAATCTGATAGATTTTGGCGTAACTTCAACAAGCTCATCATCTTGAATAAATTCAATAGCTTTTTCAAGTGACATTTGGATTGGTGGAACCAACCTTAAAGCATCATCTGAACCAGAAGCTCTAGTATTTGTTAAATGTTTTTCTTTACATACATTAATAGCCAAATCTTCTCCTCTTGAATTTAATCCTACAATCATTCCTTCATACACGTCAACACCAGGTCCTATAAATAGTTCTCCTTTATCTTGTGCATTATATAGACCATATGTTATAGATGTTCCATTTTCAAATGCTACAATAGTTCCTCTAACACGTGCAACAACTTCTCCTTTAAAAGGCTCATATGAATCAAATATACTATTCATAATCCCCTCGCCTTTAGTATCTGTAAGAAATTCTGTTCTATATCCTATTAGCCCTCTTGCTGGAATTTTGAATTCTATTTTTGTATGTCCTACTTCAGCTGGTTCCATATTAACCATTTCGCCTTTTCTTCTTCCTAACTTTTCAATTACTGTTCCAACTGATTCATCAGGAATATTTACAACCAACCTTTCAATAGGCTCACATTTTACACCATCAATTTCTTTTATAATTACTTTTGGTCTTGAAACTAAAAGTTCATACCCTTCTCTTCTCATTGTCTCAATTAAAACTGACAAATGTAATTCTCCTCTACCTGATACTATGAATGAATCTGGTGAAGCTGTTTCTTCTACTCTTAAACTTACATTTCTATCTAATTCCTTAAATAATCTGTCTCTTAAATGTCTTGATGTAATAAATTGTCCTTCTCTACCTGCAAATGGTCCATTATTTACACTAAATGTCATAGATACTGTTGGTTCATCAATATCTACAAATGGTATTTTTTCTGGATTATTGAAATCACAAATTGTATCACCTATATGAATATTAGGAATTCCTGATATTTCTATTATATCCCCAGCAGTAGCCTCTTCAACTTCAACTTTTTTTAATCCCATATGTGTATAAACTTTTGCAATTCTTCCTTGTGAAATTTTGTCTTCTTTTTCACAAATACTCACAGGCATTCCAACTTTCATATGTCCTCTTTCTAATCTTCCTACAGCTATTCTTCCAACATAGTCATCATAGTCTATATTAGAAACTAACATTTGTGCTGGACCTTCCTCATCACATTCTGGTGCTTTTATTGTATTTATTATTGTTTCAAATAAACATGTTAAATCTCCATCTGGGTCATTTAGCTCTAATTTTGCAGTTCCATTTTTTGCAGATGCATATACCACTGGAAAATCTAATTGGTCGTCATTTGCGTCTAATTCTATAAACAATTCCATTACCTGATCTAATACTTTTTGTGGTTCTGCACCAGGTCTATCGATTTTATTTATTACTACAATAGGTTTTAAATTTAGTGCTAATGATTTTTTCAATACCTCTCTAGTTTGTGGCATTGCTCCTTCAAATGCATCTACTAATAAAAGTACTCCATCAACTGTTTTTAATACTCTTTCAACCTCTCCTCCAAAATCTGCATGTCCTGGAGTATCAACTATGTTAATTTTTACATCATTAAATTTTACTGCTGTATTTTTAGCAAGTATAGTTATTCCTCTTTCTTTTTCTTGATCATTAGAGTCCATTACTCTTTCTGCTACTTGTTCATTTTCTCTAAATACATGACTTTGTCTTAATAATGCATCTACTAATGTAGTTTTTCCATGGTCTACGTGTGCAATAATTGCTATATTTCTTATTTTTTGGTTATTCATTTTTACTTCTCCTTTTATTTATACATAAAACATTATTTTGTTAATTCGATTATTTTTTTCATTATTTCATCTGTAATTTCATCTAATTCATCTCTGCCTCTATTGCTAAAATCCATTGGTTCTCCATACTTTATTGTCATCTTTTGAAATGGCTTTTCTCCTCCACTTATTCCAACAGGAATAACCCTGGCTCCTGTTCTTACAGCAAAAAATGCAGCACCATCTTTTGTTTTTTCTCCTTTTTCCATACCATTTCTAGTTCCCTCTGGAAACAACGCTATACTTTCACCATTTTTCAATGCTTTAAGTGTTGTTTTTAACGCTGATACATCTTTTGAATCCCTCTTTACATAAATACCACCAAAAACAACGCCTAAGAATGCGAAAAATGGATTTTTCTTTAACTCTTCTTTTGCCAAGAATCTAACATGCCTTTTGGCTGTAACCACTATCAATGGTGGATCTTTATATGTTCTATGATTTCCACAATAAATCAATGGTTCTTTTTTATCTTTAGGTATATTTTCTGTACCTATAACCTTCACTCTATGTACTACTATAAAATACAAACGTATTGCAGTTCTAACAATCACTCTAATTATTTGTTTAAATATATTCATTTATTACCTCTTTATTATTCTTTATTTGGTATATATACATTTTTAGCTACTATATCCATTGAAATAACATTCATCGCAGTTAAATTTTCTATTTCTTTTCTAGCTTTTTCTTTAAATTCCTTCAAAACTTCTTGTATGTTATATCCATACATTACAGTAACTTCCATATATATGCTAGGACCGACTTCTGTACTTGTTGCTCTTGTCCTCACAACTTTATATATTGATGGCATTCTCTCTGCTATATATTCAACTATTTGTCTAAACACTGTGTCTGAAATTGTGAATTTTCCTAAATAACTAAAAGTTGGTCTTATAATAGTTTTTTCTGATATATATGGTTTTTGTCCTTTACCTTTTGACTTAAATATTTGAAGTGGATCTAATAAGTACCCAGAAAAATCTTTTTTTAGTTCAAATGTAGGTACTGGTATTACATGTTTTCCTTCTGTCATACGCATCTGCTTTGCTGTTTGGATTTCTTCTTCTGTTGCAACTTCATTTATATAAGTAGTATCAGATATCTCTGGTAATGCTAAATTTGCTGCAATTTTTTGCACCATTCCATCTGATGTTCCTAATATCAAAATTTTTGATGGTTTATACTTTTTTAGTGCTTCTTCTATCGGTTTTTTTTCCGATTCTTCAAAAAATAATGCATGTTTTACTGTCTCTATTTTAGTTGGTGCTTTTTTTGCTGACTCTCCTGCAATTATTTTATTGTCTTTTATTAATAATCCATCATCTATTATAAAATGTATTTCTTTTTCACTTGCTACCATTTGGGCTCTATAACTCTTTCCAGTTCCAGATGGTCCAACAAATGCATATACTTTTATTTTTTCGAATGACATCTTTTTCTCCTTTTAATTATGAGATTCTATATTTTTTATATCGCTTATATCATGATAAAGGCACGACTATTCGTGCCTTATATTTTAGGATATCCTAAAATTTTAATTAAATCTTCTCTGGTACCTCTTTAACTTCTGTAATCTTTATATCTCTAACATGATTTATCTTTTCCCATGTTGTTTCTCTTTTAAATAAGCATTTAATATTAATTATTACCCATGTTCCCATAAACAATGGATAACATAACAATCCTTTCAACATAGGCTTTATTGGCTTTTTATCTAAAAACATTGCAAGTAATGCTGTTCCGATTGGTAAAAATAATGTTGGAACTAGATATCTTAATATATTAATTACCAATTCTATATTTGTCATCGCTTGACCTGCATACATTGCACAATTAATTATCAATAATGCCATTGTTATTATTAGCATTGGTGTTGTTCCTACAATATATAGAAAACCATCAAAATTCATTAAAGTTTTATGCTCTTTTACACTGTCAAATAATTGCTTAGTATATTTCTTTATACATTGCATATGTCCTACTGTCCATCTACTTCTTTGTGACCATGATTGTTTAAATGATGTTGGTTGTTCATCATATACTATTGCATCTGTTGCCCAACCTAATTTTTTTCCTTTTATTATTCTTCTTAATGAAAATTCAATATCTTCTGTTAATGTTTCTGTTTCCCATCCATTTGGTTTTACTACATCAAATTTTACCATAAATCCTGTTCCATTTAATAATGGTGATAATCCTATATTATATCTTGCTAAATGATATAATCTGTGCATTGTCCAGTAGAATAATGCGTATCCTGCTGTTATCCAGTTATCTGTTGGATTTTTGATATCTCTATATCCTTGAACTACATCTTCTCCTTGACATAGTTTTTTGTTCATGTTTACTATAAAATCTTTGTCAACAATATTATCTGCATCAAATACGAAGAATGCATCATAATCTGCATTTTCTTTAATTTTTTGTTTTAAAAACCATTGTAATGCAAATCCTTTTGTTTTATGCTCTGGATCAAATCTTTCTAATACTATAGCTCCAGCATCTCTTGCTACTTTTGCAGTATTATCTGTACAGTTATCTGCAATTACATATATATCATATAAATTTTTATCATATGTTTGATTTTTTAAACTCTCAATTAAATTTCTTACAACTGTTTCTTCATTATGTGCAGGTACTATTGCCATAAATTTATGATTTTTATTTATTATATATGGTTTATCTTTTAGTTTTATTAGTGAACATACACTTATTACAGTTTGATAACACCAATATGCAGTTAAAATATAAACCAATACTTGCTTTAGTATATACAAATACTCCATTTCTTACCTCTCTCTTTTCCTTTATTTATCTCCATTTTTCATTTTTTGTATTCATTTTGTCTATACATATTTGTGAAACATTTATTGTTTCTTGATATATTATATTTTTCCACCTTTTATATTATACTATTAATTGCTTTTTTTTGCAATATTTTTGGTAAAATTTATTAATTTTGTGAAACATTATCTTTTATAAATTTAAAATCATAATTAATGATTATTTAACATTATTATATATTCATTAATTTTTTTATTAGAAATTTCTTCAATAAATTTCTTAATCTTATTATAATCAAGATATTCACATTTTCCTTTTTTAGTATCCATAAATTTTTTTATACTATCTATAAATTCAATTTTATAATCATTAATCAAGTTTGAATTTAAAATGTAAAAATCTTCATATAAACTTTTATTTTCATTTACTGATGTAACATATTCTTGTTTAAAATAATAATTATAAAAGAAATGATCAGTAACTAAATGCAAAAAATATCCTTTCCAAAAATCAGATAACATATCTACTTTTGAATCTTTAAAAAACATACCAAAATCTATATGTGAATTATGTTTATTCCATATTCCATAATGACTTATATTCTTATCTGTACTTAAATCTGGTGCTATTGTTCCATCAATAAAATCTTTATAATCTTTAATTTCATTTTTATTTTTTTTATAGTATTCATTAGCTACTGCTATATGTATTGTAAAGCTTGCCATTATTTTTCCCCTTCTAATATTTTATATTATATCTCTTTTATTAAAGCTGTCATACATTGTTACAAGCATAAGGATTGCACAAACTCCCAAAACCCCAAGTGAAAATCCTAAAGATGTTGAAGTTGCAAAACTATCACTTCCATTTGCCATTAGTTGTATTGCACTTGTTGATTTATTAAATATTTTATCTGCTATGTCTAAATTATTAAATGGCACAAACCTTATCCAATCTTTTTTTATAAATTGGTTTATAATTAACATAGCTATGCCCTCTCCCATATATAAAGCCATACTTAAGCTTACAGAAACACCTGTATTTCTTGTAATTGTTGAAAGCATTGCTGCAAATAATGCAAACATAACTACTGGTATCCCTTTTGCTAAATATAATTCTATGGTATATAATGTATTTCCAATTTGTTTTACCTCTCCATTTTTAGTATACAAATATATTGAACCTTTTTCTTGAAAAAATACATTTGCAACTATTGCACTTAATAATGCCATTATTACTATTACTACTGTTATGTAAAATAATATTGATAATAATTTTGCAGTAATTATCTTCCATCTTTTATTTGGCGTTAATGCCCAAAATTTAATTGTTCCTGAAGATATTTCTGATGATATTGTTCCACCAGCTATTATTATTACAACTATTGATATTACCGCAATTATAAACATAGATGATAATGATTCAAATCTTATCTTATAATTGTCGTATGAGCCTTGCTCTATTGGTTCTATATCGTGTTCTAATCTATATATGTCTATTATTATCATATCTTCTAGTTTTTTCTTCTCTTCAACTGTTAATACTTTTCCTGTATTTTGATTAATTCCAGTTCTTATACTTTTTTTACCTTGTTCAATCTCTTTGATTATGGTTGTTTTCCATGAACTTACATCATTATCTCCTGTCCCATATTTATCTTTTAGTTCTAATAGTAAATTTTCATCATCAAATTCTTGCTGTTCTATTTCCTGATTGTTTAATTTTTCTTGCAAAAATTGTTTTTGTATTTGTACATATCCTGAATAGTTATCTTCTTTTAAGATATTTATAAACTTTTCTGCTTGATTATCATTTTTATTTTGTTTTAATTCCACTATTTTTTCCACAATATCTTTTTTCCATGTATTGGCATACATATTTATATTATATTCTAAATATAATTCATATCTTTGTAATTGAGCTTGTAAATTTCTTCTGCTTTGCTCTTCTAAATCATCATTTTTTAATTCTTCCTTCAAATATTCTATTTCTTGTTTCAAGTATGCATTACTATTATCTTCTGCAACTACTACACCTTTATTGTTTTCATCTAAATGTTGCGTAAATTTAGTAAGTGCAAGCACACCAACTAAAGATAAAAGTATGGCTATTAATAACACTTTTGTAGAGACTTTTTTCCATGTTTTTATATTTTCATTTATAAACAATTTAAATATTTTCATACTATTCTCCCCCTTTTGTTGCATCAAAAAATATGTCTTCTAAATTATGTTCTTTTGGTATAACAGCTCTTATCTTTACATCTGCCATTGCCAATTCTTTTACAACTTCTGGCAAACTTTCTGTAGATATATTAATTTCTATACTATGTTCTTTCTTAGTTGCTTCTATCCCAAATCTTTCTTTTATTGTTTGAATTGACTTCTCAATATCCTCTACTCTTATATCTACAACTTCTATTTCATTTGTCTCATCAGACATGTCTTCAATTTTAACTATTTTTCCACTGTCTATAACAGCAACTTTATCACACATTAATTGCATTTCTGATAATATATGTGATGATACAAATACTGCAACATTTTCTTTATGTGCTATTTCTTTTAAAATATCTCTTAATTTTTTGATACCTGCTGGATCTAAGCCATTTGTTGGTTCATCTAATATTAAAACTTTTGGTTTATGTAGCAATGTCAATGCTAATCCTAGTCTTTGTTTCATTCCTAAAGAATATTTACTCACTTTTTCCTTTTTTCTATCTTTTAAGTCTACCATTTCTAAAACTTCATTAACCCTTTGTTCATCTATATTTCTTATTCTTGCATGTAATTTTAAATTATCGATTCCAGACATATATTTATACATATCTGGATTTTCTACTATTGCCCCTATACATTCCATTGCCTTTTCAAATTGTTTTTTAACATCATATCCATTAACTTTTATTTCTCCAGAATCACTACTTATAAGCCTTAAAATCATTTTTATAGTAGTAGTCTTTCCAGAACCATTTGGGCCCAAAAAACCATAAATTTCGCCCTCTTTTACTTCAAGACTAATATTATCAATTACTTTTCTTTTCCCATATGTTTTATTAACATTTTTTAATTCTAATACTGTTTTTGCCATTCCTCTCCTCCTCTCTAATATGTTATTAACTGATCATAATAATACATATTATCATTATTATCAAATTGCATATTTGAATATACAACTTTCCATTGTCCATTATATTTTTGTAAAGTTATTTCATCTTTTGTTCCTGAAAGTATATCCTTTTTTTCCTTTTCTATATCATCTTCTATGTATTTATAATTCATTTCAACTGATGAATTAAACTGTACAGTTACTTGATTTCCTTCAAATTGATATCCCAATATTTTTGTCATAATTCTTTTATTCCCAGTTTTTAGCTGATTCTCTGTATTATAACTTTTATTTAATTCATCAAATAAATATTTAGACTGCATTTCAATGCTTTCATCATCTTTTATCATGTACTTCTCTAATTCCTCTTTTAATTGTTTCTTTAATTTCTCTTCATCTTCTTTTGATATCTTACCAGTAAATGTTTGCATATCTTCTGGTAATACCACATATTTATCTGTAAAAGCAATAAATTCCTCACATGCCTTTTTAATCTCTGGTTTATTTGCTTCCCTCTGCCTTTCTACACTTTTAAAGTAAATTACTAACACTACCAATAATATTATTGTTAATAATAATCCTTTATTGATCTTTTTTAAAAATTTCATTATCTTTTCTCCCTCCTAGGGCAATTTGGGGTCGGTTCCATTTTTGCCCTACATTAATTTAAAATTACTACTTATTTAATACCTCTAATACATCATTATCTTTTTTTAAATTCGGACCCAAAAATTCATAGCAATTTTTATTTGCTTTCATAGCCACTAATCCTATTTCCTTATCTTCTCTAAGTCTGTTACTTGCATATTTTATTATAATTGGTTTATTATTCACAGCTTCCATTACAACTTCTTTATCATCCCTCATATTTTGTGAAGCAAAATATAGTATTTGGCCTGATACTTTTAGTCCAGCAATTAATAATTCTTTATCTTCTATAAGATCATCTTTTATATAGCAATATGTCCATCCTACTTTGCTAACAGAATCATATGCAACTTGTCGATCTCCTTTTAATCTATCACTTGCAAATTCCAATGCTTCTGGATTATTATGTATTGCCTCTAATACTATTTCTTTATCATCTCTTAGTTCTTCACTTGCAAACTCTAATAGTTCTCCTTCTTTTTTTACGTTTTCCATTACATATTCTCTATTATTTGAATTCTGTTTCATTTTTGTAATTTCAATTCTTTCAGGCATTTTTTCCTCCTTTCACTAATTAGTAGTAATACATTATTATTTTTCAAGTCAACTAGTACAAATATAGACCATATATTTATATGGTCTAATTATAACATTGTATTGTAATTTTTACTATATTTTTTTATTAACTATTTCTTAATTACATTAATTTTTCTTTAAATAGCAAAATTTATCCCTCTTGCAACTATGTCTTTCATATTCTCAATCAAATCATCAATTTCTTTAGGTGTTACAATCATATTATATTCCCCAACATTTAAAGCTTCTTTTACTTCCTCATATTTGTCATTTTGTTGTAATTTATTTAAAAAATCATTTGATTCTGCTTTTTCTTGTAATCTATCAATAAAAATATCAATTCCATCTGACACAAGTGTTGCAAGTTCAACAACTGTAGGAATTCCAATGGCTATAACAGGAACTCCTAGAGTTTTTTTACTTATTTCCTGTCTTGTATTCCCAACACCTGCTCCTGGTACAATTCCTGTATCTGAAATTTGAATTGTACTACTTATTCTCTCAATACTTCTTGAAGCCAATGCATCAATTACTATTAACAATTTAGGATGAATATTATCTACTATCCCTTTTAGTATCTCGACTGTTTCAATTCCCGTCGTTCCAAGAACACCTGGTGAAATCGCACTAACAGGTCTTGCCCCTTCTTCTATATATTGTGGTAAATATTTTATTATGTGTCTTGTTACATCTATCTCATTTATTACTTTTGGTCCAAGTGAATCAGGAGTTACATAAATATTTCCAAGGCCTACTATCAATACATCTTCTTGTTTATTAGTATGAAGGTCTAATATCTTTTTTAGTTCCTCTGATAAAACTTGTGATGTTTTTTGAATCTCATCTTCTCCTGCCAATTTTAATTTTTTTACATCTACTGTTACATAATTTCCTATTGGCTTACCTAATGCTTTTTCTCCATTTATATCTGTAATCTTTACTCTTGATACCTTTAAATTATTGTCAATCTCTTCTTCTGTGCTTTCTACTCCATCTATTTTTTGCAATTTATTTAATTTTTGATATATATCTCTTCTTTCAAGTGCTAGGTCTGTTCTAAAATTATACATAAAACCTCCTTAAAATACTTTTTTGACGTTTTTGTTTATTTGATATACAAAAACTCCTTTTTATTAGTATTTCAAAGTTTTATATTATTATTCAAACCATAGCTTTGAAACTATTATGTACACATTGTTTCCAAATCTAAAAAATTCCTTCAATTTCTCCATTTTCATCAATATTAATATTCTCTGCTGCTGGGACTTTAGGCAAACCTGGCATTGTCATAATTTTTCCTGCTAATACTACTACAAATCCTGCTCCAGCCTTTAATTCTACATCTCTAATATTAATTTCAAATGAATCATTACATTCTAAATCTTTTGCATTATCTGAAAATGAATATTGAGTTTTAGCAATGCATACTGGTAAATTTTTATATCCCATTTCTTCTATTTTTTTAATCTTTTCAATTATTTCATCTGAATATACAACTCTTTTTGCTCCGTAAATTTCCATGGCAATTTTATTGATTTTCTCAACTATATCTTCTTCTAAATCATATATATATTTAAAATTATTTTTTTGTTTTGCTATTTCAACAATTTGATTAGAAATGTCTTTCGCTCCTTCTCCTCCTTTTGCCCAACTTTCCACTATACTTGAAGGTACTTTTCTTTTTGACAATTCATCTTGAACAAATTCAAGTTCTCTTAATGTATCTGTATTATATTTATTTATTGCAACAATAATATTTAGCCCAAATTTCACTTTTATATTTTCAATATGTTTATATAAGTTGCTCATTCCTTTTTCTAGGTAGTTCATATTTTCTTGTTGAATATCTTCTTTTGGTGCTCCACCATGATATTTTAAAGCTTTTATTGTTGCAACACAAACAACAACATCTGGTCTTATCTCTTTATCTCGGCATTTTATATCTAAAAATTTTTCAGCTCCTAAATCTGCACCAAACCCTGCTTCTGTAACTACATAGTCTGCTAATTTTAATGCCTTTTTAGTTGCTATAACAGAATTACAACCATGTGCAATATTGGCAAATGGCCCTCCATGTATCAATGCTGGAGTATGTTCCAAACTTTGTACTAAATTTGGTTTTATTGCATCTTTTAATAAGACTGCCATTGCTCCTTCTGCTTTTAAATCTCTCGCAAATATAGTTTTTTGTTTTTTATTATATCCTATAATTATGTTTCCTAACCTTTTCTTTAAGTCTTTCATATCTGTTGCCAAACATAAAATTGCCATTACTTCTGAAGCAACTGTTATGTCAAAACTATCATCTCTTGGAACAATTTTACTTTCTCCTGATAATCCTGTAGTTACTTTTCTTAATTGTCTATCATTTAAATCCATGCATCTTTTCCATACTACTTTTTCAATTTCCAATTCATTTCCATAATAAATGTGATTATCTATCATTGCTGATAATAAATTATTTGCAGAAGTTATAGCATGTATATCTCCTGTAAAATGCAAATTAATATCTTCCATTGGAGCAACTTGTGCATACCCACCACCTGTTGCTCCTCCTTTTATTCCAAATACAGGTCCAAGTGAAGGCTCTCTTAATGCTAATATTGATTTTTTTCCAATCCTTCTTAACCCATCAGCTATTGATATTGATATTGTAGTTTTTCCTTCTCCTAATGGTGTTGGACTCATTGCAGTTACTAATATTAATTTTCCATTTGGCTTTTTTTGTAGTTTTGAATTAACTTCATTTGATATTTTAGCTTTATATTTTCCATATAATTCTAAGTCATCTTCTGTTATATCTATTTCATTTGCAATTTCCGTAATTTTCTTAAGCTGTACATTCCTAGCAATTTGAATATCTGTCAATTTCATTACCTCCTTTTGTTTTCATGTTATACTATAACGTTTTTCACTTATGCAAGTAACCCAACTATAATTCCAATAGTTGCTCCTACTAGAACTTGCAATGGTGTATGGCCTAAAACTTCAACCAATCTTTCTTGAACATCAACACTTGAAAGTTCTGGTGTTTCAACAATTCTATTTAATAAATGTGCTTGTTCTCCAGCCGCTCTCCTAACTCCTGCTGCATCATACATAACAATCAATGCAAATACCACTGACATTGCAAAAATTGTGGTATCATACCCTTCATATTTACCTAGTAGTGTCGCCAAAGTTGTTACTACTGCTGAATGAGAACTTGGCATTCCTCCAGCTCCAATTATTCTTCTAAAATTAAACTTTTTAGTCGTAATTAATTCATATATTACTTTAAAAATTTGTATGCAAAGCCATACTAAAAATGGTATGTATAAATACTTATTTGTTACTATTTTTTGAATGTTATTCATTTTATAATTTACCTTCCTTTGCTTATTCAACATCAAAATTATTTTCTTTTAATTCTCCATCTTTTTCTAAGAGAATTGTTATTTTTTTCTCTGCATTTTCTAGCATATTATTACATTGTTTAGCTATTTTAATTCCTTCTTCAAATTTTAGTACAGACTCATCAAGATTAAAATTTCCACTCTCTAATTCTGTTACTATTTTTTCAAGTTTTTTCATTGCCTCTTCAAAATTCATGTTTTTTTCTCCTTTACTATTTTAATATTCGCTAATTTTCCAACTTTCAGTATCAACCTCGTACCATTCAACTACCATTGCATCTTTTTTTACTGCAATGTAATATTTAGCCCCATTTTTCTTTTCAATATTAAATGTTACTGTATCATCTTCTCCCCATTCTTTTTTAGCTAACTCTATGGCTTTCTCATCTTTGTTTTGAATTATTATTTCTTCTTTGAAATCTTCTTTTTCTTCTTCTCCTATATATTCGTTGGTTACCTCCTCTGAAGTAACAGTTTTTTCTTCTTCAACTGGCTCCACAACCTCTTCTTTTGCTTTTACTTCAGGTATTTTGATACTTTCAACAGCTATCTTGTTTCGTTTTATTTCTGCGTCATATATTATTGACCAAATTAATACAGTTAATGCTATTATTGCCAAAATGATTATTAATGTTAATATTTTTTGTTCTTTTTTCTTTTTCATTCTTTATTTCCTTTCTTTTGAAATCAAGCCTGATTAACAAATCTCTGCATTTTTTTCTCCATTAAAAAATACCAATCTTACTTTATCTTTACTTTTTAATTCTGTTGCATTTTTTATTATTTTACCATCTTTCTCTGTTAATGAATATCCTCTTGTTAAAGTTTTTAATGGGCTTAATGTTTCTAATTTGGTTACTAATTCTATATATGATGTATAATTATTTTTTTGAATATTCTTAATTTTTGTTTCTAATCTTTGAACATAAGAATCTAGTAATACATTTAAATCTCGCTGTTTTCGTAATGGATCTGTAAATACTCTTGATTTCATACATTTTTCATATCTTAGTCTCATAAGTTCAACTTGTTTTTTTAATGATATTCTACATCTATTTTGATAGTTATTAATTTTTTGTTTTAACTCATATACATCTGGCACAGCAAGTTCCGCAGCTGCTGATGGTGTAGGTGCACGTAAATCTGCTACAAAGTCTGCTATTGTAAAATCAGTTTCATGTCCAACTGCTGAAATTACAGGCAATTCTGATTCATATATTGCTCTAGCAACAATTTCTTCGTTAAATGGCCATAAATCTTCAAGAGATCCTCCACCTCTACCAATTATTAGTACATCTGCTAGTTTTTTTTCATTCATTATTTTTATTTTTTCTGCTATCTGTTCTGCTGCTCCTGGCCCTTGCACAGGTACAGGTAATAATCGTATATATACATTAGGATTTCTTCTTGTTGATACATTTATTATATCTCTTATTACAGCTCCCGTTTGTGAAGTTAATACCCCTACTACTTTTGGATATAGTGGAATTGGCTTTTTATGTAACTCATCAAACAATCCTTCTTTTTCCAATTTAGCTTTTAATTTTTCAAATTGTTCATGTAAGTCTCCCATTCCGTCTTCCATCATTGTTTTTGCATATATTTGATATACTCCATCTCTTTCAAATACAGATACACTGCCAAAAACCATTACTTTCATTCCATCTTTTGGTTTAAAAGCTAGCCTTTCAGCATAGCTTTTAAACATTATACATTTTATCAACGAGTTTTCGTCTTTTAATGTAAAATATAGATGTCCTGTGTAATGGTTCTTAAAATTGGAGATTTCTCCTTTTACTAATATTGCACCTAAATTTTCGTCTTCATCAAATTTGTCTTTCAAGTATTTATTTAATTGTGTTACTGTTACTGCATTATATTTCATTAGTTTATCTCCTTATTAATTATCTAATTCTTTAACTACACTTGCTAAAATCCCATTTATGAAATTTTTAGATGCCTCTTCTCCATATTTTTTTGCTAATTCTAAACTCTCATTTATTGCAACTTTATATGGTATTTTTTTATATTTTATTTCATATATAGCAAGTTTTAATAAACTTAAATCTATTTTTGATATTCTGTCAATTTTCCAATCAGCTTTTAGATTTTTTTCTATTAATCCCTGTATTTCATTAATATTTTCTCTTATACCTATTATTGCATCTTTTATGTATTCTTTTGCTTCATTATCTTCTACTTCATTACATTGTATATATAATTCAATTTGTTCTTCTAAATCATCTGTTCTCTGAATTTCTAAACTATATATTAATCTAAATGTTAGCTCTCTAATAGCTGATCTTTTCATTTTGATAGTTTATGTTAGCACAAATTGCTAACATTTCCTCCTCTCATTAAATTATAATCTGTCTATAAGATTTTTCAATTTACTTTTTACTTCGTCTTTATTTTTTTGAATGTAGTTTCCAACAACTGCTCCCATTATTAATAAAACAATCGCTATAACTAATTCATATAATTTTGTACATAATATTAATATCGCAACTGCAACTCCAATTATTGCTCCTAAATATTTAGATAAAAACTCCTTAAAACTTTCCATTTTTCTATCATCCTATTCTTTACTTTTTTTGCCATCTTGTAAACTTGTTACTTTAACATTTACTTCCTGAACATCTAGGTCTGATACTTTTTTTACTTCTTCTTTTATTTTTGTCTGTAAATTGCTTGCAAGTTCTTTTATAACAACATTTTCATTTACAGTTAAAAATAATGTTATTCTTAGCTGATTTTCACTATTTACATCTATTCTTGTATTACATTCTTTTACATTATCAAAACCTATCACTGCATTTCTTACCACGTTATCTATTGTTTCTTTGGAAATCATTAATTGTCCATTCTCATTTTTTAATAATATTCCTTGTGTTTCTTTTGCTTTTTCTTTAGATTTCTCATCAAAAAAGATGCATTTTATTGATAGTAATATAAATACAACACTTACTCCTAATGTTATTTTTGATGATATTTCTCCTGTTAATAATGCATATACCATATCTGTAACTACATTAAAATCTATCCAATTAAATATTAACAAACTTAATACTACTGATAATAATATTATTATATATGAATATATTACCAATGCAAATCTTTCTAAAAGTTTCATCTTAATTCTTCCTCTCTTGGTACAAATAAGCTTTATTTTTTCTTATTCTTCCGTTGTTTCTTCATTTTCTTCATGGTTACTTTCTTCTCTTTCTGTTTTTACTCCCTGAACATGAACATTTACTTCTGCAACTTTTAAACCTGTCATATTTTCTACAGATTTTTTTACTGTTCTGTATTTCAAATGCTACATCTGGAATTCTTGAACCATATTCTACTATAATATTAACATCTATTTTTACTTCTTTTTCATCTGTATCTACCTTTATTCCTTTTGATAGATTTTTCTTTCCACTTAGAACTTCTGATATTCCTCCTGCAAATCCACCAGCCATACTTGCTACTCCTTGTACTTCTGATACAGCAACACCTGCTATTACAGCAACAACATCATTTGAAATTTTTATTCCATCATTTAGTCCCTCTGAATTTTCTTCGATTTCTAATATTTCTTCTTTTTTCTCTTCTTGATTTTCTTCCATATTTTTATCCTCCTTTAGATAAATTTTTTCCTTTTATAGTATATCAATTTTTAGTTAATTTTACAACAGTTTTTATTAATATTTTCTTAATATTAAAATTCTGTATTAATTTCTCAATTAATTTTTAGTTCAAGTATTTTGCCCAAAATTTCTTCTCTAGTACCAATAAACTTTTCTCCTGTTGCATTGTCTTCAAGTTCAAGTTTATCATTATCTATTTTATCACCAATTACTAACATATATGGTGTTCCTAATATTTTTGTATCTTTAATCTTAGCACCCATTGTAATATTTTCTCTATCATCCAATATTACTCCCAGTGCCTTTAATGTTGGGCTATTATATAATTCTTCTGCAATTTTTACTTTCTCTGAATTTTCCATTTTTGGTATTATTTGAACCATATATGGAGCAATTCTATTAGGTAATACAAAGCCACATGGCTCTCCTTTTGTATTTTTTACAACACATTGTTCATATAAAGCCGCTAGTGTTCTGCTTACACCAATTCCATAGCATCCCATATAATACAATGACTCTTTTCCTTCTTGGTTTATATACTTCCCATTCATCATTTCCGAATATCTTGTTCCTAATTGGAATATATGACCTAATTCCATTGTTCGTATTTCTTTAAAATTAGATATATCTTCTATTCCATATTCTTCTTTAAGATATTCTTTATAGTCTTCTCTTTCTAGTATTTCTGTATTTAAGCCTATTCCTGTATTCTCATCATATAAAATTTTATCTTCTCCTTGTTCTGAAATTAACATGAATTCCTCTGATTTTTTTCCTCCCATAGCACCATTATCTGCAACTATAGGAATTACTTTTAATCCTATCTCTTCAAATATTTCTAAAAACGCTGTTCTAACATTTTTATATGACTTTTCCATTCCTTCTACATCTTTATCAAAACTATATGCATCTAACATTGGAAATGTCTTTCCTCTTAATAAATAGCCTCTTGTTCTTATTTCATTTCTACATTTTTCTCCAATCTGATAAAATGTTGTTGGTAAATTTTTATATGATTTTAGTTTTTCTCTTGCAAACTCTAACATCGCCTCTTCTCCTGTAGGTGCTAAACAAAATATTCCTTTATTTGATTCTGTTATTAACATTGTCCCATCTTGTACATATTGGTCATATCTTCCAGAGTTTTTCCAAATTGTATCTGGTTGTAATGTAGGTAGCAATACCTCTATACATCCATATTTATTTAAGGTATTTACTATTATCTGTTCTATTTCTCTTCTTACTAATAATGGTATTGTATTATATGCAAATATGCCAGCACCATATTGTACTAATTGTCCTGTCTGTAATAATATACTTTGTCCTGGATACATATCATCCAAATTATTTAATTTTATTGTTCCCATTCCTGTTTGTGATAATCTCATTTTCATTTCCTCCTATTTCTTTAAATAGAGACTATATCTCTATTTTTAAATGTTATTCT
>ENA-ORLY01000958-ORLY01000958.1-human-gut-metagenome-genome-assembly--contig:-NODE-958-length-37360-cov-8.734383_pt1 | contig 37360 bp, 46 predicted proteins | sample MGYA00243071_ERZ508832 | MGnify/ENA primary metagenome ERZ508832 (study PRJEB26277, sample SAMN04329777) | human gut metagenome | biome: human-associated habitat | host: Homo sapiens | place: USA... | reverse complement strand
TGGTCTGTTAAAATTACCCATTTTTAGGTCACAAATGTTTTTCAAAAAACACTTGACTATTTATAGTTTGTCACCTCCATTAAAATTGACATCGACAAATTAACTCAGGGTGATCAACATGAATATAAAATTTCTTAATTCGTGATAAATAAATATTCATGGGCACATTTCCGACAATGGAAATATAAGCTTTTGAATAACTACAACCAGTATGAAAATACAATTTTGAAAAACTGTACTTACAAATACGGTCACCATAGTCAACCTCAATATAATTCATATATCTGCTCCTTCAATAAGCTTTCACAAAGAATATAGGATCCAAATGATAAATATTGTTACAAAACCGCAGGTTATCAGCCAAATGTAAATAACCCTGAGTAGTCTCTATGGAGCTATGACCCATATACAACCGCAGGATCTCCAGATTACCACCTCCAAGACAAAAGCTGGTACCGAATGTGTGCCGGAGCAGATAGGGAAACAACCTGGTAATTCCAGATGATATTTTCAAACGATCAATCACACACTTCAAAGCATTGCCGGTAAGAGGATCACCATTCTCAACACAGAATACATATTCATGACTACAATCAGGACGCTTTTCTAACCAATACTGCAGATACTTCTTTACAGTCCGACCCATAGGAACAATTCTGCTTTTTCCACCTTTAGAAAAATGAATTACAAAATAGCTTTCCGAAAAATGTAAGTCCTGAATTTTCAGACGCACTACTTCCCCAGGACGCATACCGGCATCCAGTAAGCAATGAATCATGGCAAGATTCCGGCATCCAAAAGTACTGTTAATGCTATAGCAGGAATCAATGATATTTACTTCGTCAACAGTAAGCGGTTCTACAATCCGGCCGTAAGCTCTAGGAAGCTTTAAATGTTCCGAGGGATTCACTTCACAATAGCCATTCTCAATACAAAACAGCCAAAAGCACTTCATATCTTTCAGATAATCTTTCCGGGTCCTGGCAGATATCTTTCTGGGTTCTTTTGCCTTAAAATTCGGATTGTTATCATTCCGGATTTTGTTTTTCAGGTATATTGAATACTGGTTTATATCCAACTTTTCGATTTCTTCCAGTGAAATCTGCGAGGGATCCTTTTGGAGCCGATCAGATACAAAGTTGAAAAAATATCCAAGGTTGTTTCGATAATTCTTAACAGTTTTATCAGAACAATAGGTTTCACGATCGTTAATAAACAGATCGCGAGCTTCAGTGAGTACCATTCTTATTTCCTCCGGTAATAGTAATGTGACCAGTAGATCTATCCTGGTGGATATGTAAACCATCCGAATCAGCTTTTGCTAACAACTCTCCTAACCTCCACCTGGAATAAATATTTTCTTTAGCAGACATACGGAGCCGGTTCACTTCCTGGTTAAGATAATATAGATTCATTATCACACCTCTCTTTCAGTTCTTTTATTTGCTGCTCCATGCTATTACATTTAGCACGAAGATCCCGGAGCTGTGACCAGAGATCCATAGCAGCTTCCTGATCCTGCATAGAACGATTCTCCAAATAATAACAACCAGCACCTATCAAGGTTATGATAATAGCTGTAATACATATACAGATACAGATTCCCATACGCCATAATCCTCCAAAACAAAATAAATTAAAACAAATACATCGACAGAAAACAAAAACAACAAATCGCCTTCAACTTTTCCTAAAAGTTTCATGCCATAAAGAGTATCAAGCGAAGATATAATACAAACTATAAAATAAAAAATAATTAAAAAGATTTTCATTGCACACCTCCTACCATGTATCTCAAATTTGCTGCAGATTTCCCGGCGCCGGAAGATCTTCCGAGATACATTTCTTACATAAGCAACTTTATTATTAGATCAGAAAACGTAAATATAATTCGTTACAAGCATGCAGATATGAAATCCCATACACCAAAATCCTCAAAGCAGATAGCAAGTAGCACCAAAAAGAATAGAAATGAATAAATAAAAAATACGCCATTGTCAAATTCGAAACCGGCAAACAATGAAAATAAAATTAGAAAAACATAGCCAATGTAACAATCGAACATATAAATTTTCCTTTCTCTATACATTGAACTCAAACACAGACACCCGGTTCGAGTAGTTGGGAACATCCACCTTGTAGGTTTTTATGCAATCTATTGACAAATGCACACCGAACTTGTATTCTACAAATTGAAGAGCATCCATCAGGTTTTTAGGTTCACAGAAACCAAGGGTTCTCTCAGGCAGATCAAGGTTTTTAGTAACAAGATAACGCTGCTTACCGAAAGTACATTCGCACAAATCCTTTGTAATGTACTTGACGATATATGAAACAGCTTTGTATGTATCAGTTATTTTAGTTGCAGTAGTATATCCGTTTCGGTATTCTTTGATGTTATATATGTACTCACCGTCTGGATAGCTTGTCCTTAAGTATTCGCCAAAATATTTATTAGGGACAGGCTCTCCTTTTTTATTGAGCATCACTTCACCATTTTTATCCTTACGAAACTTTTGGTTATTCACTGCCTTTTCAAAAGTCAATTCATCAACATTCGAGACCAGCGCGTGAAAATGCCAGGCACCGGACTTATGTTGCTCTGGTACGATCAGTGCCTTTAACTTCGGACATTTCTTTTTGATGTTGTGAAACCAGTTCGATACCTTCTTTTTCGATTCCGAAAAATTAAATTCATCGAAATGATCCACTGGATCAAAAGTCAGAGTAAAAAACCATTCCCACTTATTTGCTTTGCCATAGTCATAGATCATACGCTTTGAGCGGTTCAATGATGATATCAGTGATCGCTCTCTACGGTTGGCAGCTTCTTCTGGTGAAATGTATTCCTCTTCAAGATCAATGGCTTCATCAACCTCATCATCCACCTCTGACCCTATTTCTGTAACCTGCAGAGGATCATATGACATATCAAAGGGTGAGGATTGTTTTAATTCAATCCATTTATCAATATCAAATTCCTCTTCGTCCTCATCATAGTCAGTGGTATGGAGATCGGGAAGATTATATGGTCGCCAATAGTCCTCTTTTGTTCTGATTGCCCGATGGTAATACGTCAACTGAAAAGTACCGTTTTTATACTTTTTAAGTCTGACGTTATATGACATATAAATTACCTCAATTTTGCAAAACTACCCTAATTGTGTTGCTATTGTCAAGTAAAGGGAACGGGACCGCCTGCGGCGGCCCGTTCCGGCAACACAACCGGCAAAATTCGGTTCGCCTGTTGCGCGTGAGACGAGCTCACGCGCATCCAGCCAAACCTCGATATTTAATTTTTCATAATTTGATCTGCATATCGTAGTTGTCTCTATAGAACTTCTCCAGCTTCTCCCGCCAGGACTTCATCTCCCAGTCGAAGTCCAGCGGGATGAAGTTGGTATCATAGAAGACCCCTTCGAACAATGCAGCGTTTTTCTCTACCACAAAATCCGTATATTTCCCGGTGTTGAGATAGAGAAAACGATAATGGATATGCGTAGAGGAGCTCTTAACCAGGATCACCACATTCATCTGGTTACGGATCCGGTTGTAGACCATCTGCGCATCAATACTGGTAAACACAAACAGGCAGTTCTGCTTTCCCAGCGTATTGATAAAAATACTGATATCCTTAAGCTTCCGGTAGTCCTGAGCATCACAGCCGTTGTAGATCTCATCGATCAGGACAACCTTCGGCGAGAGATCCAACGGCAGCTCATCCATAGAATTAACAAACCGGAATTCAGAATCCCGGGGAGAATATAAATTTGTGTACACCGGTAGATAGATCCCCTGCTGCTTACAGGCCTGCTGTAAACCTTTTACAAGCTTATAAGCGATCAGAGTCTTACCGCTACGCTGCACACCATAGATACCGACGATAGCGCCGGGCATAATATCACTCCTTTCAACTGTGAGCGTTGCGCGATAGACCATTAAGGACCGTTTGTAATAGCTCAATGAAAAGACCATAGATGTATTTCCCCCTGAGGGGGGACACACATCTATAAATCACTGAGCCATTACAAACGAACATGATCTATCGCGCACGCCGCAAGACCACCCCCTTCAAAGGGCAAGGGCATAGCTTGTGCGGGATCTTGTTTAAAACACAATACACATAGTCGGGCTGAACCTCTTCGAGGCTTCACCCTTGCCACAAAAAGCGTGAATGACGTAGTTTTTTAAGGGCAAGGGCATCACCAAAGAAAAAGGGGGTGGGTGAGACACAGGGCGGCAGTCACCGGCTACATCTGCGATACTGGCTGCACAAGTTCCACAAAAGGGCATTAACATCTTCGCATATCGGGAAAGGGGAAAAACGCCCCTGTCCCGATAAAACATGCGCAGATCAAAGGCATATTTGCCGGTAAAGCCCGCTATTCCTGCTGCACATCTGTTACGTTATTGAGGGTCGATACTTTAATACCACGCAGATACTCGTTCTGGGTATATGCACTCAGCAGATTCTGGAGCACCTTGGAAGAGAGCAGACCCAGGTTCTTGTTATGAGCCATGACCTTATCGAAAGACTCAAACATGGACCTCATATCAGCAAGATCATACTTCTCGATAAAATAAAAAGCCTGGAAGAGTAGATGCTGTTGATCATTATCGTATATAGGCAGGATCTCATAAATAGACCGTATGGGATCATTGCTCACATTTCCAGCAGACATACTGTCCAGGATCGCCTGAAAGTCAATACCAGCCATAACGCACTCCTTTCTTGTATCTCAAAAGCAACACCGGCACACTCCGGATCAGAAGCTGCAGCGTAAACAAATGAGATACATTTATTTTGTAAATATGATCAGCACAGAGAGTACAATATTCACTATTGCGAAAATCTTCACAGAATTATCTTTCTTGAAGAAGTTCCCGAACATGATATTGCTCATTCTGGCTTTGTCCTGCAGGAACTCAAGATCCTGGTTAGTGGCAGTCACCACAAGATCAGGACCCAGAGGGACACACTCCGATTCCTCCAGCAGTACATGATATTTGTTATTAAACTCATGAAGGTTCTTAGCAGACCGAACCCCGGAGTCGGTAACCATATAGATCATCAGTTTCGCCATCCTTTCACAAAGGTCAGTGCAGACCGAACCAGTACATCCAGATTGATGATAATGTAAATGCCAAGGCATACGCCAAACACAGCAGCATAATTAAATACTTCCAATTCCACAGCATACAAAACTATGCACCTCCTAACGGGTCTTGCTGACAATGCGCAGCTTACACAGATCACTGGCAGCGCTGATAGCTTCCAGTGCGACATTCACAACAAACACGGCAGCAAAGAAGTAAGCAGACCACATAAGTAATTCCATAGTAAACACCTCAAATCGACCTATTTTTTCTTAAAAATGAGTAAAAAAAGAAGAGCTACCATGATAGCCAGCGCATACTGGATAAAGTCCAGACGACTCAATAACTCATTTTCATAACGGGTAACATAAACAGGGGACTCCATAAATTCCTCATAGGTATCATAGACCGGAAAAAGTTCATTAGAATAAGCCGCCACCGCAGCTCCGGGAACGAGTATTGCATCATTCCCGGACACAGTGGTCACAACAGATTCAGAAACAGAATCCGGATCAGATACCTCACCAGTCTCCGGAAGATTCTTCTGGAGCTCCTGCGATGATATCTTTTCCTCCACATCTACACCTCCATTACAGACGGACACCGCCGGAGAATGCATTCTTCAGCGCGTAGATGATGGTGAAGCCAAGGCTAAAGCCGGCAGAGATGTAAACTAACGGCATCATAGAGCCTGTGATGACGTTGGTATAGTTAAACATCTGAGAGGGGTCGAAATTCAGCTGCAAAGTAGCAGCACCGGCAGATTCCGCCGCCATAATAGCGTTAGTTAAAAACGGCATACCACATACCTCCTTTTAATTTGCAAAGTTTACAGTTACAAAATCTATATAAATGGCCAATTTATATACAAAGTTATTTAATTAATTTGGTCAAAAGAGAGGACAGATTCTCCTTGACGCTGTATCCCGTGACCTGGGAGATCAGGGCATCTATAGCCTCATACAGTTTGGTGACAAGGACGTAGATCGTCCACAAACAGCCAAACAGGACAGTGAGATAGATCATGTAAAAGGCAACATCACCGACAAGATACCGGAATGTGCCAATAGCTTCGACTACCGGCATACCGGAGAACTGGCTGGAACCATTGCTATCAGCCATGTTGATGATCATATTGTCGAAGTCCTGCAACGTAGTATATAAAGTCTGTAGGGCAGAGAGCACCGAGGTGATCATGTCCAGGATAGTCTGAAAGAAACCGACTATCTTGCCGGGGATATCCAGCGTAGAGCCGATTAATAAATCATTAGGATCCATCATCCATCACTTACCTCCTGAAGGAATACGTATCTTATAAACATAGCCACGGAGCAGCTTCACCACACCGAAGAACATAAGAATATACACAAGGCCCATCATAAAGTCGTAAACAGAAAGCCCGATGCCCTCAATTTGCAACTGCTTAAGGAAATTCAGACCGGTAACCATATCATCCGGCAGGAATCCCTGCGTAGGCTCAATCTTAAAAATGTTAATGATGAACTGCAGACAGTGAATAAATATCTTAAGCAGCAATATCAGGATAAGGATCAGGTAGATCAGTCCGTTAAACAGCGAAGACAGATTAAACCTTGAACCACCACCATCAGACCCGTCACCGCCGGGATCTGTGCCGCCGGGATCGGAAGGTTGTAAAACGGACACAGGATCAAGCAGGGCCTGCAGGATCTTGTCCAGGTAAGCTTGTAAGTTCGCCCAAGAAGGCAACGCACCCAGCAAGGACTGGATCGCACCCAGGGGATCCGCAAACACCTGCAGCATGGCAGAGGGCAGACTGGCTATATTACCAAGTACCAGCTGCACCTGTTCCGGGAAGATCTCTATGATCCGGAGGACTCCGTTATAAAGATTACTGATACCGGTACTGATCGCACCTAAAGGATCCTGAAAGAACCCATACACAGCAGCCGGGAGAGCCTGGATCAGGGCGTTCACCTGGGGAAACATTTCAAGAATACCGGTAATACCGTTTGTAATATTCTCGATAGGATGAGAAAAGAAATCCCATATTCCAGAAGCTATCGCATTGATCGCCGAAAGGATCAAGCCGAGAATACCGGAATAATTCGTATCCGTTCCGGGATCCGGAGCAGTAGACGGTTCCGGATCAGGAACAGCTGTGGGCTCCGGAGCAGGATCCGGTTGAGCTTCTGCCAACGCTTCCGCAACAGCAGCCTTTACAGCAGCAATCATCTCAGCATTATTCGCTTCCTTATCCGTGCCGGTGGCTTCTACACCATTTGCAGCTTCTTTCATGGCATTGTTCATAGCAGGAACCTTTGCAGGATCCAGCTTCGTACCGGATAAATTCTCCAGGGTGTCCGGAGCTGCTGCAGTCATGGAATGGTAGTCATAAGGCGTACCATTCAAAAGACTAGAAGAATCGACACCAGACAAACCATTGTCAATGTACGAATTAAAAAATTTTTTCAAAGAATCAAACGATTTAAAAAAAGGAATATTTGTAACTAAGCTACAATTATCGCCTAAATAAAAACCACCTAAAGTGACGGTAGTAACAGAACCATCGGATAAATTAGTTAAAACACAAGGAAAAGAACTTCCATCAGTGTATAAGCTAGAACCTGAAATACGTACCAAATTGAGAGAAAAATAGTCACTATCACCAGATGAAAATTGATAAACAAAAGAATAAAATTGATTCTCAGAATTCAAATAAGGATCCGGAGTAATAACATAAGTTTTATTATCTTTTTTTAAAGAAAATCGTGCAGAACCAGTTTTTAAATAAGAATAATCAAATACTGGTAAATTAGAATTATAATCACCGTAATACTTCGCCGGATCAACACCCTCTATATTACCTTGTAACACCACTTCAAAAAATTTAGTAAACATAGCCAGCATAGGAGCGCTAACCAGTATAAAAGCAATCTCATGGAACTTATCCAAAACAACATAATCATCACCAGAAGGAGTGGGGCTGGGCGTAGGAGAATTTTCGGGATTTTTACCACCGGAGATAGTACGGTATTTAGTAAAGACCTCTTCCTCCGGCAGCTTCAAAGCATTACTGCCCACGGTTGCACTAGCAGTTTCAATAGCATCCTGAATAGTCATACTAGAACCATCGGCAAGAGTGATATATGTATCGCGTAAATAAGGCGGAGTGGCAGCACTATCCAAGTACGAAATAAACGCATCGTAAAGGGTAGAGCCGGACTCATAATCATCCAAACCATCTTTAATACCGGAAGAGATTGCGACAGTCTCCATAATGTTATAAAGCAGCATAGCAAGCTCTGTAGAAAACTCTGCATCTACCGTAACAGAAGCAGCTCTGGCAGTCAGAGACATAGGGCCGGAGACTACGCTAGTTGCAAATATTACCACCGCCAGCACAAGCGGAACGATTCTCTTCTTGAATTTCTTTAACATCTCCATAGATCACATCTCCCTCCGGCATCAGCTGCTCACAAGCAGCAAAGATATCATCACGCCGATCAGCAAAATCACGACAACAGTTAAGCGGATAACGCTTATTCTGCATCAGGCAGTACTTACATACTTTAGGATCGAAATAAACTACCATAGCATCACCTGGTAATTACAACTTCTACACAGCCACCACCACCGGGCAGGATAGAACGAACGATAGAATACATAAGTTCTTCAGGCACATCAGCCTGCTCACCAAGAAATATCACATCAGTCACCTCACCGGTGCTGTCATAATCAATACCTTCACGGATGGTAATCCCATTCGCATACAGAACTTTAAGCAAAGCAATCAGATACATAGGACACCTCCTACATCGGAATCCGGCTGAACACCAGATGCATTACTAAGTAAAACATCAATATAATCGAGAGCCTCTTCTGCACTATGCAACAGTGGAGTTTTTAAGGTTACATCATCACTGTAAACGTTATCCTTACTGGCATGAATATCATAACCAATGAAAACTTCACCACTGCAGGTGTATCTGGAGCATCTGACATGTAAAGACCATGGAAAAACAGACACACGATTACCAGAAATATCAGTTAATACAACAGAATGCGACATCAAAGTTCCTCACTTTCTTCTAAAAAGGGATACCGGATGCAGGTAGGGCTGCACCCGGTAAGTGTAAAAGGGGAATGTTACCGGCTACGCTTTGCCTTAATGCGATCAACGACAACGGTAACCGATACGCAGAAACTGAAAACCAACATAAAAAATACAACTACAGCAGCCATAATGTACCTCCGATTTATTTGCCAGTTAATGATTTTTTGAAAGTGAAGCTGTTGGCAACGACCATTGCCACACCGTCCTTATTGATCCGGACATCCAGATCGGCTTCATAGACACCGGGTACTTCAGGAAAATCATTGAAACTATTAAAACCAACGCGGGCTTTCGCCAGCTTGTATCCCTTTTGCTGATCTTCAGCATAAGGAGTGAGAGAGTTGGTCATAAGGTAACGAACAGATGTACCTTCATTAACTTCTCCGGTTTCAGTATCCGTCATGGAATACTGCATTGCATTGAGGACGATTACCTCTTTTTTTAATAAGTCCATACTTTACCTCCGTAAAATGAGAGACGCACGCAATTTTGATGCATTTTAGGAAAAATGATGTTATAATAAAAGTTAAAAAAATAATTGCGAAAACGTCGATTTGTATTTACAAGACAAATATAAACCCAAATATGAAAATAGTCAACAGGAAATGATTAAATATATGAAATTAAAATAGGAGAGTGGCATGGCTGTAATAGATAATATTATCAGAATAATGAACCAAAAAGGCATTACAGCGTACAAACTGGAGAAAGAAACTGGGATAAATGCAGCAACTTTCACACACTGGAAAAGTGGAACACAACCATCGGCAGACAAATTAGAAAAAATAATTGAATATATGAAAGTATCTCCGAATGAGATATTTGGCTATCAATCAGATTCATTTTTAACTGAGAACGAGCAGGAGCTCCTAGAGCAGTTTCGAAAATTATCTGACCGGGATCAGATAAAATTCATAGGGAGAATAGAGGAATTCACAAAAGAGAAAGGGGTATAACATGAACTATGATGAATTGTTCAGGGGAATGGTTACACTGGGAGCAGGAACTTTATTCGCAATACTTTTCTATAAAGATCATTTCTTCCCAAAGAAATCCGAAAAAGAAAAGCAGCGTGAAAAAGTTCGTAGAAAGATAAAACGTGCAAAACGGTTGAAACCTATCCGAAAAATGAATAAATTTGACCGTTACCGGTACAATAAGAAGCTGCACAAGGACAGCCAGAAAAGCGGACAATATAAGAGTTACATAGACGCAGCATGGGACGAGGTAAACAAATGAGTACAATGATTGTAAATATACTATTATATACAGTTATATTTATAGTCGCTATTGCGACTATCTTGACTTTAGCTTTTTCTGATAAGAATATAGGTTCAGATAGAATACAAAACAAAAAGAAAAATAAACCCATTAAGCCGGTCATATCAAAAGATCCGGTAATTGATGAAACACCAATCAAACCGGATGAGGATATTAGATATAAAGACTTCATTAATGCACAATGGGACGAAATGAACAAATAACTCAATACGTATATGCCATACGGTCATTTCCTTATATGTTATCGACCTAGATAGCTACGGACCAGAAGGTCGTGGGTTCGAATCCTGTCACGTACATCGTAAGCCCCGGAGATGATGTCTCCGGGGTTTTTATTTTGCATTTTAGAAAAGTTTTAGAAATACTTCCCGATCCGTATATTTACGTGGTACTTATGTCATGCTAAAATGATGATGTAAATGGAGGAAGTCGTGAAAGTATGAACAAACAGGAATTTGTGGACCGACTGCGGATGGCGCTGAATGGGCGTGTTTCTCCCGGTCTGGTCATGGATAATGTAAATTATTACCAGGATTATATAAATACAGAGATCCGCAAGGGCAGGACAGAAGAGGAAGTCTTAGAGAGCCTGGGAGATCCCAGACTGATCGCCCGCACAATCATTCAGACCAACGGTGGAGACAACCGTTCCGGATACCGGAACACGGTCTACGGCAACGGAGAGTATCGGGAGGCTGCCGGACAGAATGTCCATCGTAGTTATACAGAGGAAGAGGATGGCTACGGAACACACCAGAGTAAGGTGGGAAATGTTCTGGCGAAGCTTCCGGGCTGGGTGTGGCTGATCCTTGGGATTCTGGTGGTAGTATTGATCTTCGGTGCGGTATTTTCCGTATTGTCTTTTCTGGCACCGGTACTGATTCCGATTGTGGTAGTATTGTTCCTGGTGAAATTATTTCGGGACTGGCTTAACTAGCAACTATATAAATCAGCTATTCATAGTCCCTCAATTCGCAAAACGCCTCTGCGAGGCTTACTTTTTGCTCATTGAGGTTACTTCGTCAAATAAATATAATCGGAGTACCTTACAGATGCGAGCATCTGACGGTTGCTCCGATTATATTTATTGACTCTGAATAGTTCCAACGTAAAGAGCCACCAGGGGGAAGCTGGTGACTCTCATGAGGGGAGTATAAATAAATAATACATAAGGGTGCAAATAGAATCATGAAGGGGTTTCTATTTACAATTATGATTATAGTACTAATGATATAAAAATGCAAGAAGAAATTTAGTTCTAAAGTACCATAATTTTTGGGCATATTTTTGTGCGAAATAGACATACTACTCCTGTAACTAAAAAAGATATTTCCTATCAGGAGGTCACAAATATGTCTAACAATTATGAACAGAACAATCAGAACAAGTATAACAACTCTTATGACGAGAGCGAGAACAGTAAGAACTCCCAGAATAAGCAGAACAGCCAGAATCAGAATAAGAATCAGAGCAACAACAGGGAGCAGAATAAGAGCTGCTAATCGGGTGCATAATTTTTCAGGGGCTGCCGCAAGGCAGCCCTATTTACATATTTTCAGAATCCATATATAATAACTTTATATGTGCAATAATTGATGACTAAGATCCGGAGGAACGAATGAGACGTTTTGAATTGATTGCTCCCTGCCATTTCGGTATGGAATCAGTATTAAAAAGAGAGATCACAGATCTGGGATATGATATTACAGAAGTGGCGGATGGTCGTGTCACCTTTTTCGGAGATGAGGAGGCTTTGTGCAGAGCAAATATTTTTCTGCGGACGGCAGAAAGAATCCTTATCAAAATCGGAAGTTTTCATGCGGAGACTTTTGAAGAACTGTTTCAGGGCACGAAAAATCTTCCCTGGGAAGAATACATTCCGAAGGACGGCAAATTCTGGGTGGCCAAGGCAGCTAGTGTAAAGTCCAAATTGTTCAGCCCCTCGGATATTCAGTCCATTATGAAAAAAGCAATGGTGGAGCGGCTGAAGGCCCAGTATGAGATCAGCTGGTTCCCTGAAGATGGAGAAAATTTCCCTGTCCGGGTATTCCTGATGAAGGATGAAGTGACCGTGGGACTGGACAGCACCGGAGAGTCCTTACATAAGAGAGGATATCGTAAGCTGACGGCAAAAGCCCCCATTGCGGAGAATCTGGCTGCTGCACTGATCGAACTGACTCCCTGGAATGCGGGAAGGATCCTGGTGGATCCCTTCTGCGGAAGCGGCACCTTCCCTATTGAGGCAGCCATGATGGCGGCCAATATGGCACCCGGCAGGAACCGCAGTTTTACGGCGGAAGAATGGCCCCATATCATAGGAAAAAAGGTATGGTATGATACAATGGATGAGGCGGAAGAGATGATCAATCTGTCAGTGGAGACAGATATTCAGGGCTATGATATTGACGAGGATATGGTGAAGATCGCCAGAGAAAATGCACGGATGGCGGGTGTGGACAAGCTGATCCATTTCCAGCGTCGTGGTGTGGAAGAGCTTCATCACCCGAAGAAATACGGCTTTATTATCACCAATCCTCCCTATGGAGAGCGTTTGCAGGATAAGAGCCAGATGCCGCAGTTGTACCGTACCATCGGAGAACGATTCCGGGAACTGGATTCCTGGAGTATGTATCTGATCACTGCCTATGAGCAGGCAGAGAAGGATATCGGCAGGAAAGCGGACAAGAACCGCAAGATCTACAACGGAATGATGAAGACTTATTATTATCAGTTTCTGGGACCGAAGCCTCCGAAGAGAAGAGACGTTTAGAAGAAATGAAAAATTTACTGCAGATCAGGGATCAACAACAGAATAGACGCATTACATTGATCCTCTGGCTCCTGCTGGGAAGTATGTCTATGGGCATCATGCTCTGGACGGCAGCGCATAAGACGGTGGTGATCTCCGCATTAAGTCAGGAACAGGGCGGTCTGGTCACAGAGAATCAGGCGGAACGGTCCCATGAAATGCAGCTGGACATGGCGGAAGACAGGAAGGCAGAACGGGAGATCTGTATACCATTGGAGACCGGTACGAAAGCGGAAAATGTAGTGGTGGAAAATCATTACATGGAAAGGGAACTCTGGATCTATGTGCAGAACGGCAGAAAATCTTTTTACCGGGAACATCAGCTTACCGGAGATTTCAGCCTGGTGGGAAACGGCATCTGTGAGGCACAGAACGAGGGCGTATTGCTCAGATTGTCCATGAAGGAGATCCTGGAGTATCACAGTACTCTGGAAGAGGGAACTCTGAAGATCGATTTTGCCAATCCCAGAGAATCTTACGACCGGATCGTAGTGCTGGATCCCGTGGGAGGCGGAAGGGACAGAGGCGTTGCCGATTCCGGATGTGAGGAGAAGAACATCGCTCTGGAGGTGGCAAGACAGACGGCACAGCTGTTGGAAGGAAGCATGGTAAAAATATATCTTACCCGTACAGAAGATACAGAGGTCGCACAGGAAGTAAGGCGTAGCTTCGCTGACTGGGTGGATGCAGATCTGTACCTGGAGATCGGACTGTCAGCAGATGATGCACAGGAGAGTACCTACGGCATCCGGGCAGAATACAATGATGAGTATTATCTGCCGGATTTCGGAAATGTACAATGGGCCGACTGCGTGACCAGACAAGTGACGGTGGCTTCCAGCAACCGGGCCATTGGATTGTTCCCGGCGGAGGAAGATGACATTCTGTGGCAGCTGAAGATTCCGGCAGCCAGAATTTCTCTCGGATATGTGACCAACAGCAGCGAGAGACAGCTGCTGGAACAGGAAAGCTATCAAAAAAAGCTGGCGGAAGGTATTGCAGAAGCTATTTCCGAGGTTTATACTAATACGCAATGATGACTATATAAGAACACAAATGCGGCAAGGAGTTAATATGCAGGGAAGAATCGTATTCGCGACCGGCAATGCCGGAAAAATCAAAGAAATCCGCATGATCATGGAGGATACCGGTCTGGAAGTCGTATCCATGAAAGATGCGGGCATTAAAGCAGATATTGAAGAAAACGGTAAGACCTACGAAGAGAATGCACTGATCAAGGCCCGTGCGGTGGCTGCTTTTACGAAAGATATCGTGATGGCGGATGACTCCGGACTGGAGATCGATGCCCTGAATAAGGAACCTGGAATCTATTCTGCCAGATATCTGGGAGAGGATACGCCGTATTCCATAAAAAATGCAAATCTGATCCAGAGACTGGAGGGAGTGCCGGAGGAAAAGCGTACTGCCAGATTCGTCTGTGCCATTGCAGCAGTGCTCCCGGACGGCAGAGAACTTACCACAAGAGCTACCATCGAAGGGCGGATCGGATATGAAGAGAAGGGGACCAACGGATTCGGTTACGATCCTATTTTTTACGTACCGGAATTCGGCAAGACTACGGCGGAGTTGACAGAAGAAGAGAAGAACCAGGTCAGTCACAGAGGTAAGGCATTGGAGCTGATGAAAGAGGAACTGAAGAAATATGAAGATACTGATCGTAAGTGATACCCATAAAAAGAATGAGAATTATTTCAAAGTACTGGAGATGCACCACCCGGACATGGTGATCCACTGCGGAGATGCGGAGGGCAGTGAGTATGCACTTTCTTCTGCGGCAGAATGCCCGGTTTATATCGTTCTGGGCAACAATGACTTTTTCTCGGATCTCCCCAGAGAGATCACACTGGATATCGGATCCTACAAAGTATGGGTGACCCACGGACACAATTATTATGTATCCATGGGAAATGAGACTATCAAAAAAGAGGCCATTGACCGGGGCGTTGATATCGTGCTGTACGGACATACCCATCGGCCGGTGATCGATATTGATGATGACATCATTGCCGTGAACCCGGGAAGTCTGTCCTATCCGAGACAGGAGGGACGCCAGCCTTCCTATGCGATCATGGAGATTGACAGAAGGGGAAAGGTGCATTTTACGATTGCTTATCTTCGCCAGTAATGCTTCAAACTTCTCTCTTGACAGATAGAAAATTTCTGGGTTATAATAACATCTGCGTTGCGGAAATCCGCGATAACGCAGCTTCGGGGTGTGGCTCAGCTTGGCTAGAGCACCTGGTTTGGGACCAGGGGGTCGCAGGTTCGAATCCTGTCACCCCGACGTGTAACTTGGATTTTGTATTTATTTTTCAAAAAATTAATACAAAACTGTTGACAAATGATGTCGGATAAGTTACAATATGCTTCGTCGGTTCGCTGATGTAGATAACAGACAGATATGTGTTCGTAGCTCAGCTGGATAGAGCAACGGCCTTCTAAGCCGTGGGTCGGGGGTTCGAATCCCTTCGAGCACATTTGAGATAAGGAAGGACTTAATTGACCGTCACTGTCTCGCATGGTGGGTATAGCGCAGTTGGTTAGCGCGCCAGATTGTGGCTCTGGAGGCCAAGGGTTCGAATCCCTTTATCCACCCTTTTTCATTAGTGAAGTGTCGTAATGGCACGCTTGGTGTCATATTTATAGGGCTATCGCCAAGCGGTAAGGCACAGCACTTTGACTGCTGCATTCGCTGGTTCGAATCCAGCTAGCCCTGTTTTTATTATGGGGTATTAGCTCAGTCGGTAGAGCACTTGACTTTTAATCAAGTTGTCGGGGGTTCGAATCCCCCATGCCTCACTAGGTGTTGTGATATCCTGATTTGGGGATTCGAACCCCCTGGTCGAGATCCCCCCATGCCTCACTTGGTTCTTTTATACAGCATCCTCACATTTTGAAAACCCCTTTCGGGGCTTTTTTTATTCCATTTTTATAGAAGAAAGGAAATACTATGCAGACGAAAGAAAACAAGATGGGCGTCATGCCCATAGACAAATTACTGATCTCCATGTCACTGCCCATGATGATCTCCATGCTGGTACAGGCACTGTACAATATTGTGGACAGTATTTTCGTGTCCAGGATCAACGAATATGCCCTACGTGCTGTATCTCTGGCATTCCCCATCCAGAGTCTGATGATCGCTGTGGCGGTGGGAACAGCGGTAGGTATCAATGCCTTCTTGTCCAGAACCCTGGGAGAAAAGGATTTTGAGAAAGCCAATATTATTGCCAGAAACGGTATTTTTATCGCAATTGCCAGCTATATAGGCTTTGCGGTGATCGGTGCACTGATCAGCAGACCGTTTTTTTCCAGCCAGACGGAAGTTATGGAGGTGCGGGAATACGGTGTGACCTATCTGACGATCTGTTGTGTGGCGGGAATGGGTATTTTTCTGCAGACGACTTTTGAGAGGCTGCTACAGGCTACCGGTAAGACCATATATACGATGATTACCCAGTCAACCGGCGCGATCATCAATATCATTCTGGATCCGATCCTGATCTTTGGGTATTTCGGTATGCCCCGCATGGGAATCGCCGGTGCTGCAGTGGCTACCGTGTTTGGACAGATCGTTGCCGCATCCATGGCATTATGGTTTAATCTGAAATTCAATAAGGAACTGGATATTTCCATGAAAGGATTCCATCCCAACGGTCATCTGATCGGACAGATTTATAAGGTGGGAGCCCCTTCCATCGTGGTACAGGCTATCGGTTCCCTGATGACCTATGGAATGAACCTGATCCTGGCGGCATTCGGTTCCGCCCAGACAGTGTTCGGCATTTACTTTAAGCTGCAGAGCTTTGTGTTTATGCCGGTGTTTGGACTGAATAACGGCATGGTGCCTATCATTGCCTACAATTATGGCGCAGAGCATAAGGACCGGGTTATTAGGACGATTAAGCATAGTGTGGCTTACGGTGTGGGTATCATGTGCGTGGGACTGATTGTAATGCACATCTTCCCGGCACAGCTCATGCGTATGTTTGATGCGGAGGAAAGCCTGATCGCCATCGGTGTTCCGGCGCTGGAGACCATTTCCCTAAGCTTTGTGTTTGCTGGCTTCTGTATCGTGGTGGGAAGCGTATTCCAGGCACTGGGTAACGGCGTCTACAGTATGATCGTGTCCGTGGCCAGACAGATGTGCGTGCTGCTTCCGGTGGCAAAGCTTTTGTCCTTAAGCGGTGAAGTGACATTGATCTGGTGGGCCTTTCCCATCGCGGAACTGGCCAGCCTGCTCTTAAGTACCTATTTCCTCGTAAGGATCTATAAAAAGATCATATGCCACATTGGAGAACCAGTAACGACAAGAGAGATTACAGAATAAAATAGAAACAGATGCGGCGGGGATGCTTGACAAGCAAAAGGAAGGAAGAGTATAATTATTCAAGGTCCTTTGGCAGAGAGCATTCCCGTTTGTCAAGGTTTTAAGCTAATCGTCAGATATGGCAGTTAGTAAGCGGATATGGCGGAAGTGGCAGACGCGATAGATTTAGGTTCTATTGTCAACAGACGTGCAGGTTCAAGTCCTGTTATCCGCATTGCGTAATTATGGAAGCATAGCTCAGCCGGGATGAGCGTTCGCCTCACACGCGAAAGGTCAGGGGTTCGAGCCCCCTTGCTTCCACTCGAAATAACTATTCAGAGCTCATGACAAGGACTGAATAGTTATTTTTTTAATCAGAGAGCATCGGATAAGTAATGTACGAAAGCACAGAAATATAAAGGAATACAAAAGCTATGAAGAAAAATGTAAGAAAACAGGGAATTCTGCTGCCGATATCCAGTATTCCCTCGACATATGGTATCGGAACTTTCGGTAAGGAAAGTTACCGTTTTGTGGACTTCCTGGAAAAATCAGGCAACCATCTCTGGCAGATCCTGCCGTTAGGCCCTACCGGCTACGGCGATTCTCCGTACCAGTCCTTTTCCACCTTTGCGGGGAACCCCTACTATATTGACCTGGAGCTTCTGATCGAAGACGGCTATCTGACAAAAGAGATCTGTGACAGCTATGATTTCGGAGACAATGAGCATTATGTGGACTATGAGAAGATTTATCTGTCCCGTTTTAAAGTCCTGAAAATTGCGTTTGACAATGCCAGGGAACAGGGCCTTACAGAGACCGGAGACTATCAGAAATTCCTTACGGAAAATGCGTACTGGCTGGATGACTACGCTCTGTATATGGCGGTGAAAAATTCTTTTGGCGGTGTCTGCTTTATGGAATGGGACGAGGACATCCGTCTCAGAAAAGCAGCGGCACTTCGCAAATACCGTAAGAAGCTGGCGGAAGAAATCGCATTTTATTGCTTCCAACAGTACCTGTTTGCAAAACAGTGGAAAGAACTGAAAGCCTATGCCAATAAGAAAGGTATTGAGATCGTAGGGGATATTCCCATCTATGTGGCATTTGACAGTGCCGATACCTGGGCAAACCCGAAGCTGTTCCAGCTGGATAAGGAAGGCCGGCCCATCGGAGTGGCGGGATGTCCACCCGATTGTTTCTCCGAGACCGGACAGTTATGGGGCAACCCACTCTACGACTGGAGTTATCATAAGAAGACCGGTTATGCGTGGTGGATGCAGCGGATCGCCTATTGCTATCAGCTGTATGATGTGCTTCGTATTGATCATTTCCGCGGCTTTGATGAATACTGGTTCGTTCCTTACGGAGATCCGACGGCGGAGAACGGCCATTGGGAAAAAGGCCCCGGTTACGAATTATTCGATGTCATGAAGAAGAAACTGGGCAGGAAGAAAGTGATCGCGGAAGATCTGGGATTTCTGACTCCCAGCGTGATCCGGCTGGTGAAGAAGACCGGGTATCCCGGAATGAAGATTCTTCAGTTTGCTTTTGATGCCGGAAATGACAGTGAATATCTGCCGCACAATTATGACAAGAACTGTGTGGTCTATACCGGAACCCACGATAACGATACTGCGGTGGGGTTCTTACAGAATATGCCGGAGAAGGACAAGAAATTTGCAAAGAAATATTTGGGACATAAAAATGATAAAAAGCTCTGCTTCGAGATCATCCGGGCGGCATTGTCCAGCTGTGCGGATACCGCCATCATCCCCATGCAGGATTATCTGGAGTTGGATGGCAGTGCCAGGATCAATATTCCCTCCACGTTAGGATGCAACTGGAAATGGCGAATGGATAAGGATGCACTGGATCCGAAGCTGGCGAAGAAGATTTATAAAATGGCAAAATTATATGCAAGGCTGTAGCCCTTGATTAAAAAACTTCTGGTAGAGATACCGGGAGTTTTTATTTACACACTTAAGCAAAATATATTAACAAAAGTAAATTGCAAAAGATATTGCGATATGGTATTCTTAGATTTAGATAGGATAGAACAATGTAAAAGAAAGGAATGAATATAACAATGAAAAAATATAGAGGAATTATTTTTGACTTGGATGGTGTGATATGCTGTACGGATCAATATCATGAACGGGCATGGAGAGAAATGGCAGAAGAGTTTGGAATATATTTTGATCCTGCTGTCAGCAATAGATTGCGTGGAGTATCCAGAGAGGAAAGCCTGGAAATTATACTGGAGCATGCAGGAAAAGTTTTTTCTCCGGAAGAAAAAAAGAAAATGGCAGAAAAAAAGAATGCTATTTATATAAAATTATTAGACCGGATGTCTCCCGGAGATTTGGAAGAGGATGTTCGATCAACGTTGGAACAACTGCGAAACAGAGGATGTCTTCTGGCAATTGGATCATCCAGTAAAAACACAAGAAAAATATTGGATAAGATAGGTCTGGGTAATTATTTCGATGCAGTGTGTGATGGAAATGAAATTACACATTCCAAACCGGATCCGGAAGTGTTTTTAAAAGCTGCCGGAAAAATAGGTCTTGCAGTGTCGGAATGTCTGGTGGTGGAGGATGCATGTGCCGGAATAAGTGCAGCTTCAGCGGGAGGATTTGACAGCGCAGGACTGGGAGATGCCGCAAAAGACAAAAATGTCACCTGGGCTTTAAACACATTTGGCGATTTGAAAAACATCGTAAAATAAACAGGAGGTTATGGTATGGCAGGGATAGAGCAATGGTTTCAGTTTGAATCCAAAGACGATAAGGAAGCAAACCGGAAAAAGTATTTTCAGAAAATGTTTCCTTATGGGGAAGAACAGAAAACAGCAGATGAAAAAATGCTGATGACGTACATGACAGACAGGATTCCAATGACGGAAAAACTGTATCAGTTTCTGTTGGTAAAAGAAATACTAATGGCAGATGCGGTTTCTGATGAAGAAAAAACCGAGAAACTGGCATCATGGTATAACAGTAAATTATTAAAACAATGGAGTGAGAAGGACCGCTATGTCATTATGGCAATTGCGGAAATGGATAAAAACAGAAAGACATCATCAGAAATATTTGAAGAAGCAGATGTGTCTGCAGCAGAAGAGAAATTCAAAAAATATTCCCAAGCTTTTAATAATTATAAAGACTTAAATAAAAATATTTTGCAAAAGTATATTGACAATATAAAAGAAAAGATATATACTTACTTTTGCAAAGAAGTTTAACAAAAGTATATTTGCAGAGAAGGTACTCACGAAAGGAGAAAAGAAATGAAAAAAGCTTTTTTAAAGAAGGTAATGGCAGTTGCGGTTGTTGGGGCTATGACAATGGGGTTAGTTGCCTGTGGAAACGGAAATTCCGGAAATGTATCAGAAAGTACGCAGAATCAGGAAAATTCTGTATCCGGAGAGGAAAAGGAAACAAACGCAGAAGGATATCTGGTAGGTTATTCTTTAAACTCTATGGATTCTACAATGAAGCAGATGGCAGATTATTTTGAAAATGTTGCCCTGGAGAGAGGATGGACCCCGGTTTTGCAGAATGCAAACGGTGATGTATCCACAGAATTAAATAATATGGAGTCTTTGATGAATATGGGCTGTGACGCTGTGGTGATTATGGGATGCGACACCGAAGGCTCCGCAGCAGCGATTGAAGAATTGGGAGCCGCAGGAGTGCCCGTAATTATTGCAGGACGAGCAATCAACGCCGGTGAAGACAGTTATTATACATATGTAGCAGGCGATCATCATGAAGCGGGAAAAGTACAGGCAGAATATCTGAATAATCTGTTGAAAGAAGATGATGCTTTGGAACTGCAGATTGCATTTTTGTATGGACAGTCCGGTTCTTCTTCTGTTGAACAGAGATATGAAGGATTTGAAGAAAATTGCCTGAAGGGTGAATACGCGGACAGAGTACATCTGGTAGCAAGCCAGTATGCAGAATTTGATACACAGAAAGCATATGATATTACAACAGATATGCTGACAACTTATCCGGAAATCAATTGTTTTGTGACACAGTCTGATGAACAGGCAGCAGGTATCATCAATGCGATTAAAGCAAAGGGAGCATCAACCGATGATTACATTATTGTCTCCATTGACTGTTCAACAACAGGTCAGTCTTATCTTAAATCCGGCGAACTGGATGCAACCGTATTGATGGCAATGAGACAGCTTGCTGTATCCAGTGCAGACTATGTGGAATCAGCAATCGAAGGAAAAGAAGTAGATAAGAAGAACCAGGTAGAAGGATATTATCAGATTGTGACTCCTGACACTTATGAAGAGGTAATGCTGGCAAATGGAATGACCCCGGCAGAATAGTAATTATTTTATTCGGGAGGCGTATGGGATGAAAGTACTGGAAGTGAAGGATGTCAGTAAAAGTTTTTATTCGACGCATGCATTGACACGTGTCAATTTTGACCTGGAAAAGGGTGAAGTGTTGGCCCTGGCAGGAGAAAACGGAGCTGGAAAGTCAACTATGATGAACATATTGCTGGGGAGTTTTGCACCCGATGAAGGAACTATGCTGTTAAATGGGAAAACATATGAACCTAAAAATCCCAGTGATGCACTTCAGAAGGGAATCTCTATGATTCATCAGGAATTGTGCCTGGTGCCCAGCATGACTGTGGCAGATAATGTATGGATAGGACGTTGTAATCAATTCTCACGTTGTGGCATTTATATGCCACAACTGTGTGAAGAACGTACACAGAAGTTGTTTGATGATTATGGGATTGATCTGAATCCAAAGGAAAGTGTTAAAAATCTGAGTACTGCACAGATGCAGATGGTAGAAATAGCGAGAGCTATTTCCTATGGTTCCCAGATCGTTATAATGGATGAACCTACCAGTGCTTTGTCAGACAAGGAAGTCAAAGTGCTGTATAAAATTATCCGAAGACTTACACAAGAAGGGGTCTCGGTATTATTTATCAGTCATAAATTGGAAGAGGTATTTGATCTTGCGGATAGAGTGACAATTTTCCGTGACGGTCATATGGTCGGTCTGCATCAGGTAAAAGAAATGACGATGGATGATCTGATTGACGGAATCGCAGGGAGAAAGGTAGAAAATTTATATCCGAAGAGGGAACAGAATCCTGGAAAGATCCTTCTGGAAGTAAGAAATCTTAGCAAAAAAAATATATTTGAAAATATTAATTTTGAAGTGAGAGCCGGAGAAGTACTTGGATTTGCCGGGCTTGTAGGAGCCGGAAGAACAGAAATTATGCAGGGAATTTATGGAATCACGCCTGCGGATGAGGGCGAGATCCTGGTGGACGGTGAGAAAGTTGTAAATAAAACTCCGCGACAGGGACTGAATCATGGCATTGCAATGGTGACAGAAGATCGATTGAGACAGGGCGTTATTAAGAAAATGAATGTCCAATTGAACATGACGTTGTCTTATTTTTATAAGATATGCAAGGCGGGAATCATCAGTTTCCGAAGAGAAGATACGGATACCGAAGACATGATAAAAAAACTCCATGTGAAGACAGCCGGAGCCAAGGCTCCTATCTGGTCATTGTCGGGTGGAAATCAGCAGAAGGTAATGTTAGGCAGGGCGTTGCTTACGAAACCGAAGATATTAATTCTGGATGAACCGACAAGAGGCGTGGATGTAGGAGCCAAAAGTGAAATTTATGAATATTGTAATATGCTTGCAGCGCAGGGAATGGCTATCATTCTGATTTCCAGTGATTTACCTGAAGTAATGGGAATGAGTGATAGAGTCATGGTAGTAAGAGAGGGGCATATTGTTGCTGCTCATAATAGAGGCGATGCAACTGCGGAACAGATCATGAGTGAAATGTTTGGTCTGGTACAGCCGCAGAAAGTGGAGGGCTAGAAATGCAAAAGAAAAATCACAAAAAATTCGGTAAATATAATCTATTAATCTTCTTTTTACAAAACCGTGCATTTTTGCTGGTAATGATTTTTTTCATTCTGTTGACTTTATCAACAGATACATTCCTGACAAAGGGAAATTTAATGAGTCTGATCAGACAGATTGCGGCAAATGGAATTATAGGTGTGGGATATACGTTCCTGTTAGCATCGGACAGTGTTGACTTGTCTGCCGGTTATATGATGTGCATGATTGGAATTATCGGAGGTCTGTTAAGCCAGACAGGTATGCCGTTTCCGTTATTGCTGCTCATCTGTGTTGTGATTGCAATATGCTGTTCGTCTACAAATGCTATTATCGAAAATAAATTCGGATTACCGCCATTTCTGGTAACTTTGGCTATGCAGCAGATTTTTCGTGGCGTATTGATGCTTTTGTCAAACGGTTCGCCCATCAGTGGATTGAACGAAGGGATTCTTTTCATGGGTCAGGGATATGTCGGACCGATTCCTTTTTCCGTATTGCTGATGCTGGTATTCATCATAGCAGGTCATATTATTTTTAGCAGGACACAGTTTGGAAGAAATGTAATTGCGGTAGGAGGAAATCCTGATGCAGCCAGAGTATCGGGTATCAATGTAGAACGAACCAGAGTATACGTTTCGGCGTTACTTGGATTTACTATCGCAATCATGGCTATGGTATCCTGCGGACGTGTTGCATCAGCGCAGACAACTTTGGGCGGAGACACTGTAATGGATATTATTGCAGCGGTAGTTATCGGAGGCACTCCTATGGGAGGTGGCTCGGGAACGGTAGGCGGAACATTATTCGGATGTCTGGTAATCGGTCTGATCAGTAATGGATTAAATCTGTTAAAGGTATCCAGCTACTGGCAGATGGTATCTAAAGGAGTAATCATACTGGTAGCAGTAATTCTGGATGTATACACAGAGCGTGTATTTGACCGTATGAGAAAAAAGGAGTAAGTGAAATGATAGATTTGAAGAAAAAGCCTTTTTTCCTGGACGAGGAAGCTTGTCAGTGGGTAAAAAAAACATTGGAAGGCATGTCGGATGAGGAAAAAGTAGGTCAGCTTTTCTGTGAAATCTTGTGGGACAGACCCGGACGGGAACCGGAGGACCTGTTTGAGGTCATTGAACCGGGCGGCGTGATGTATCGACCGTTTCCGGGAGAAAAAATGCATGATTTTTCAGAAAGACTGCAGAAAAAAGCTAAAATTCCTCTTTTGATTTCCTGCAATCTGGAAAGAGGAGGTTCCGGCGGTAACGGTGGACTGACGAATGGTACCTATGTGGCAAGTCCCATGGGATGTGCAGCAACGGATGACGCACAGGCAGCATATGACCTTGCGGCGGTAGCATGTGAGGAAGGCGGCGCATGCGGAGTCAACTGGACTTTTGAACCGATCATCGATATCGACAGAAATCCGGAGAATCCTATTACAAATGTACGTACCTATGGAAGCGATCCGGAGAGAATTCTGAGAATGGCAAAGGCATACATAGACGCGTGCCGTGAGAGAAAATTTATCTCAACAATTAAACACTTCCCGGGGGATGGTGTGGATTACAGAGATCAGCATCTGATGAGCAGCGTTAATAGTCTGTCCGTGGAAGAGTGGGATGCGACTTACGGACATCTGTATCAGGAACTCATTGATTACGGTGCACCGACGGTGATGTGTTCTCATATCAGACAGCCGGAATTGTGCAGAAGAATCCGTCCGGAAATCCGCGATGAAGAAATCATGCCAGCATCACTGAGCAGTGAACTTATGCAAGGCGTATTGCGGGAAAAAATGGGATTTAACGGTCTGATTGTAACGGATGCCACACAAATGGTCGGATTTACCTGTAGTATGCCACGACATCTTGCGGTTCCGGCATGCATTGAGCGCGGCGCGGACATGTTCTTGTTCACAATTAATCAAAAAGAAGATGTCGGATATATGCTGGATGGTTTGAAAAAAGGTCTGTTGAGCCATAAGCGCCTGGATGAAGCGGTAACCAGAATATTGGCACTAAAGGCGAGTATAGGACTACACCAGGGGAATCCTGTTCCGGGCAGAGAGGCACTGGCCTGCCTGCAGAGCAGAGAACATCAGGCAGCGGCAGAACGAATCGCTGACCAAAGCATTACACTGGTCAAAAATAAAGAGAATCTGCTGCCTTTGACACCAAGGAAAACTCCTAAAATTAAATTGATTCAGATTACAAATGAAAGACTGCCGGAAAGTGGAATTTTGGAGGAAGTGGAGCTGTTCAAAGAATTGCTGGAGAAAGAAGGCTTTGAAGTAAGCTATTTTAAAGACGGTAAATATCCGGATGTGGATTTTTCATTGGAAGATTATAAGAAAGAAACCGATCTGGTAATTTATTTTGCGAATATGAAAGTAGGAAGCAACCAGACCACCATAAGAATTACATGGGATGATTTTTTGGGTGAGAGCTCTCCCAAATATGTATGTGATCTTCCTTCCTTGTTTTTGTCCTTTTCCAATCCCTATCACCTGGTGGATGTACCGATGGTAAGGACTTATATCAATGCATATACCTGCAATGCAACAACTGTATATGCTATGGTGGAAAAGCTGATGGGACGAAGTGAATTTAAAGGGATTTCTCCTGTGGATCCGTTTGCGGGATTGTGGGATACAAAATTATAGGGGGCAAAGATGTCAATTTTAGAAGTATTAATGATTGTATGTTTTGGCTTGGCATGGCCCATCAATTTATATAACAGTTGGAAGAGTAAGTCCACTAAAGGAAAGAATCTTCTGTTTATGAGCTTTATTGTACTTGCTTATGTGTTTGGCATACTGAATAAATTATTAGTATCTGTTGATAACGCAATTTATTTTTACTGTCTGAATGAATTTATGGTGTTGGCTGATTACATTTTGTATTTTTGCAATCGAAGCAGGGAAATTAAAAAAGGTATCTGTCGCAACTATACAGTGGTGTACAGATAAAAAGATCAGGTCATCAAAATATTTTTAATTTTGATGACCTGACTTTGAAAAAAGCGTTTTGCAAAAGAGAAAAATATGTTACACTATTATTTATGAGGACACTGTCTGCGAGCAAAGGGGGAACTATGGATATTAAACAGGATAATCAGATAATTGTGAGTAATATTGATGTCAGAACGGCAAATCGGATCCGGGTATTACAACTTTTATTTAATGAAGAGAACCTGACACAAATGGACATAAAAAACAGGCTGCATCTCAGTGGACCTACAGTTACGCAGGCAGTTCAACTGTTTATGGGAGCCGGACTTGTTCGCGAAGGAAAAGAAATGCCTTCTTCCGGGGGACGCAAGCCACATTTGATAGAATTTTGTTACGATGCATATCATGCAGTTGGTGTGGAAATACGTAAGCATCATGCAGACATCTGTGTGATTGACCTTCATGGGCGTGTGACTGCCAGAAAAGTATATCATATTCTCTTTGAAAACAATGATACCTATTGGAAACAGATCAATGAGTTAATTCATGAGACGATGGAAATCAATAAAGATGTAAAAAATATTCTGGGTGTGGGGATCGCTTTTCCCGGAGAAATTTCACCTTCGGGGAAGATGGTTTACCGGGCAACTGTTTTGGGACGCAAAAACCTGGCATTGGATATTGTGCAGAAAAATATAGATTTTCCTATCCATATAGAGTATGGCGCCAATGCTGCCGGATTTGGAGCAGTATGGAGAGCGGATAATCTGCAGGATGCAGTTTATATTATTGTTACTAATAATGGTGTAGCAGGATCAGTAATATTGAACAATAAGATATACAGTGGTCTTTCGGGAAAATCGGGAGCATTTGGACATATTGTACTGGATCCAAACGGAAAAGAATGTTTTTGCGGAGGAAGAGGCTGTTGGTCAGCGTATTGTTCGCTTTACAATCTGATTGGAAATGAAGAAGATAAGCTACAGACATTTTTTGAAAAACTGGATGCAAAAGACCCGGAAAGCATGAAACGATGGGATGAGTACCTGACACATTTTGCACAGGCGGTGGGAAATATTTTTCTGAGCTATGATGCGGATATCATTATAGGAGGAGAACTTGCCTCCTACCTAGAGCCACGGCTGCAGGAATTGAAAGATAAGGTAAATGCTTATCCGGTTCTTGCAGAAGAAACACAGAAAATTTGTGTAGATGTGGACTCTGTGAATCCGATGGCAGAGGGAGCAGCCCTTACGTTTGTATCACAATTTTTGAATAACGAATTGGAAGGTTTTCGACTGGAAGATATACAGTAAAACAGCAGGGATCCATGAATGTGGACTCCCTGCTGTTTTAATTATGGGCTTTAGCCTGTTGAGGGCTTCGGAGTTTTTCGTGTTCCGAAAAATGGAGATGCCCGAAATAATAAACCACCTGCTATGCGGGTGGTGCAGTAAGTGCTTATAGCACAATCACCTTTCCGACGTATAATAGGGGTGTCCAAGCCACTACTATAGAAAGGAAAGGTGATTAAAATGGCCAATAAGACCAACGATTTAGCACACACAAAGTGGATGTGTAAGTACCATATCGTCTTCACTCCAAAGTATAGACGAAAAATAATTTATAATCAATACAAAGAAAGCATAAGAGATATTTTGAAACAGCTTTGTTTATACAAAGGAGTAGAGATTATAGAAGGGCATCTTATGCCCGATCACGTCCATATGTTAGTAAGCATACCGCCAAAATATAGTGTGTCACAATTTATGGGATACTTAAAAGGGAAAAGTGCATTAATGATTTTCGATAAGCACGCAAACCTAAATTATAAATTTGGAAATAGACATTTCTGGTCAGAAGGGTACTATGTAAGTACGGTAGGACTCAATGAGGCAACCATAAAAAAGTATATACAAGACCAGGAGAAGTACGATATCATGCAGGATAAACTCAGCGTGAAGGAGTACGAGGACCCCTTCAAGGGATAGCCGGTAGTACGAGCGCCCTTTGAAGGGCAGCGACGAGTCAAGGGCGTAGTGGCTTGAACGAAAAGTGAAAGCCAGCGTCTTTAGGCGCTGGCCGGTAACAGAGGCTTATAGCCTCAGAGCAAACCACCCGTTAGACGGGTGGTGGTGATTTAGAAAAACATTATGCTTCCGGTGCATGATGCAGCTCCAGTGCCAGATAAGAATTGTGGTATTCCTTGCAGTAGGTCACGTCCTTGTCGAACCATGCGGGAGGAACGAATGCTTCCGCAGCTTCCTTGCTGCCGAATTCGACCTCTGCCATGATCAAAGGGGCAAAGGGGGCATCGAAGACGTCCAGCTCGATAGTCAGGGAATAGTCCGAAGGCGGTGTGGGGAAGCCTTCCTTGAATCCGGGATGCTCTAGCGGGATCAGGTAGCGCCTCTTGGAGATCACGGTGCCGTCGACTTTTTCCCGCAGATGATAATAAGATTCTTCGTTCAGTGGAAGATTGCTCTCATCTCTTGCCATCATACCGCTGCCTTTGTAGGTAAGATAATACTCATTATCCTGTTTTCTGGCGCGGATGACGGGGTTATAATTCAGATAGACCTGCTCAATGTGATGAGAGGGATAACTTTCCAGATTGTCAGGTAGAGATTTCAGGGTAAATTTTCGCTCGATTTCCATGATGCAAATGCCTCGTTTCTGTAGTTGGGACTTAAAAATACTGCCTTCTTTAGTATAGCATGATACTTCCCGAAAATACAATGCATTTGTAACCTTGAGTTTCCGTAGTTTTATCCACAGACACACATATTTTCATATATTGTCATAAACAACTTTCAAAAAATGCTCAAAATATAAGGAATCCCTTTCCTTTTTGATGTAAAATTAAGTCACCACAACAAAACTGTACTAAACAAAAAAGAGGAGGATTCCCTCAATGTCATTAAGTTAAGATGACAAATCAAGATCTCAGTATTAGAAAATAATACTGGGGTCTTTTTTTATCAAAAACTTGACAGAAACACAAAAATGTGTGGCCGCTCTCGCTACTGATTATATTTAGAAGTTGCGAGAGCGGCCCTTGTAATTAAGTAAATCTTGATTACAAGGAGGTCACATATGAAACCCAAACAGATAAAACAAATTTTATTATCTGAAATAAAAAAAGTTTCAGATAGAGCAGATGAATTCTGTCTTAATCCTAGTAAGTGCTTCGTTAGAAAACGCAAACTATCATTTGAGACAGTTATACGAGGCATTATAGGGATGGAAAGTAAAAGCTTAACAAATGAACTAATCGATATGTTTGATTCATCACCTGAAATGACTTCAGCATCTGCCTTTGTACAGCAACGAAGTAAAATTAAACCAGATGCATTTAAAACTATTTTTGAAAGTTTCACCTCAAAAATCACTACTAAAAAATCTGATACGCTTCGTATCCTTGCAGTTGATGGCTCAGATGTTCAAATAGCTACGAATCCTGGCGATTCCACTTCCTATCATCCAGGAAGTAATGGACAAAAACCGTATAATCTCTTACATTTAAATGCTTTGTATGATTTAGAACATCATATTTATACAGATGCCGTTATTCAAGGTCACTTGAATTGGAATGAACATTCCGCACTTCAGGAAATGGTTGATAAATCAGATATTTCAAAGGCACTTGTTGTTGCTGATAGAGGTTATGAGTCATATAACAACATGGCACATATCCAAGAAAAAGGATGGTATTTTTTAATACGAATCAAGGATGGGAAAAATGGAATAAAGCAAGGCTTGGACTTACCTGATAGTGATGAATTTGACGAAAAAATAAACTTGCAATTAACACGAAAACAGACAAAAGAAACGAAAGAATTATTCAAAAGAAAAAACTACTATAAATTCGTACCAAGTACGACTTTCTTTGAGTATCTTCCTCTGAAATCAAAGAAAAATGATCCGGCAGTTTTTTACGAACTTAATTTCAGAATTGTTCGCTTCAAGGTGACGGATGAACTCTATGAAACGGTACTTACAAATTTAGATAAGGATGTATACCCACCTGAAAAACTAAGAGAATTGTATGCATCACGATGGGGTATTGAAACATCTTTTAGAGATTTAAAATATACTGTAGGAATGTTAGATTTTCATTCCAAAAAGGTGATGTGTATCCATCAAGAAATATACGCACATCTAATTATGTATAACTTTGCAGAAATGATTACCTCGCACATAGTCATTGAAAAGAAGCAAAGAAAATATACATATAAAGCCAATTTTTCGATTGCAGCTCACATGTGCAGATTATTCTATAGAGGAAAAGCCACATCACCCAATTTAGAAACCATTATAGCAAGACATATCATTCCTGTAAGGAATGATAGACATCGTAAAAGAAATCTTACGATCAAAGTCTTTCATGGTTTCCTATATAGAGTAGCATAAATTTACAAAAATGGAATCATTTTTTAGGCAGATGCAAATCTGTCTAATTAGCATGCTTAAAAATGCAAAATGGCAGGAAAGTACAAAACTTTCCTACCATTTTACTTTTGAGTCAACTATTGTACAATGTTAACTTAATGACATTGGCGATAAGCCTTCCGTATTTTAGTTCCGGGGACTAGCATTTTTTAGTGGACTATCTGTATATTTTTGGACTTTTTTGCACGAATGTGGAAAATAGCATTTTTATATGGTATCTTTAACAGTAGATTGGGCGGAATTCTGTCAGGGATTCCGGTTTGGGAGAGATACATATGCGTCATAAGGCTGAAAAAATGGGCAGAAACAGAGGCCAGGGGATCATTATAGGGTTTCTGGTGTTTGTCATTGCAGTCATTTCGATATGCACAATTATTTTTCGTTCCTATGTGCGGGAGTTTCATAAAGTAACAGAAAAGGAAAAATATGACCAGTATTATGTGATGATCACGGAGGATCGGAAGCCGGACTTCTGGCAGTCGGTATACCGCGGAGCCTATGAGCGGGGGCAGGCGGAAAATGTATATGTGGACCTGCTGGGGGAGCACTTGTCTCAGGAATATTCCAGATCCGACCTTATGCGGATCGCCATGACATCCGGTGTGGACGGTATTCTGGTGGAATCCGATGAAAGTGACGAGATGTCGGAGCTGATTGATGAGGCGGTAGGCCGTGGAATTCCGGTAGTTACCCTGTATGGAGACAATACCCACAGTGCCAGATGCAGCTTTGTGGGTGTGGGAAGTTATAATCTGGGAAGAGAGTATGGAAGACAGGTGCTGAAACTGGCAGCGGCAGAGGATACAGAAGATCCGTTAAAGGTAGCGGTACTGATGAATGCTCACGCACTGAATTCCACCCAGAATATCGTGTGTTCCGGAATTCAGGATGCTCTGGAACAGGAGAAGCTTCAGGGATCGGAGATCCAGATGTCTCTGATCACGGTGGATGACACCAATACCTTCTCCGTTGAGGAGTCCATCCGGGATATTTTTATGGACCAGACTCTTCCGGATATTATCATCTGTCTGAACGAACTGAGTACGACCTGTGTCTACCAGGCTGTGGTGGATTACAACTGTGTGGGAGAGATCGCCATTCTCGGATATTATGACACGGATACTATATTAAAGGCCATCGAACGCAATGTCATCACAGCAACGATCTCCATTGACACGGAACAGATGGGGGCATTTTGTGTGGATGCGTTGCAGGAATATTACAATTACGGTTATACGAGCCAGTATTTTACGGCAGATGTTACCGTGATCGATCAGAGCAACGTGGAAGAGTATTTAGGCAAACAGGAAGAGGCAGAGTGAGGCGGGGTATGACAAAGAAATTTCGGCAGCTGTCTCTTCAGGCGAAGATGAGCAGCATTTTTATTCTGGTAAATCTGGTGGTATTTGCAGTGACGGTAATTCTGATCCTTGGCATCAACAGCATGTCCTCTGAAATCGATATGGTCTATCAGGGGAATCTGCGGCTGAATGAACTGTCGGATGCCCTGACGGCAGTACAGGACAGCATGACAGAGTATCTGGATTCCAAGACCAGTGATTCCCTGGAGGAATTCTATCGCAGTGAACAGATTTATGCCCAGATGGTACAGGGGTTGAGTGATGACGTGACGGAAGCCGCCTTTCGACGGATGGAGCGTAGCATCCGGCATATGTCTGAGGAGTATCTGGATCTGGTGGGGCAGACCATCGAAGCAAAGAGAGGACGAAACGTGGAAAAATACAGGGTGCGCTATGAAAATGCCACCCAGATGTATGAGTACATAAATACTTATATATATAGTCTGAATAATGAACAGTTCCGCAGTAATTCCGAGAACTACAGCCGCCTGTCAGTGGCATTCCGCAGCTTTGAACTGTTCAGTGTCATTACCCTGACGATCGTGGCAGTGATCAGCGTGGCCATTGTGGTAAAACTGACGGGAGAAATCATCAGTCCGTTGAAGAGGCTCACGGTAATGGCCAATGAAGTGGCGGGTGAAAATTTTGATACGGAACTTCTGCCGGTGCAGTTGGAGGATGAGATCGGCGTGGTAACCGGAGCGTTCAACCAGATGGTTATCAGTATCAGACAATATCTGGAGAGACTGCGGCAGAGTATGGAGATCCAGCGTTCACTGATGGAGAAGGAACTTCTGATGGAATCCCATCTGAAGGATGCGCAGCTGAAATATCTGCAGGCGCAGATCAATCCCCATTTTCTGTTCAACACCCTCAATGCCGGAGCTCAGCTGGCGATGATGGAGGGGGCGGATCGAACCTATGATTATATACAGAATGTGGCGGATTTCTTCCGTTATAATGTGAAAAAGGGCAATGATATCGTCACGCTCCGGGAGGAACTGGAGTTGATCGATCATTATATTTATATCCTGAATGTCCGCTTTTCCGGAGATATTCATTATGAAAAGGAGATTTCGGATGATCTGTTGGATTGTGCCGTGCCCAGCATGATCCTGCAGCCCATTGTGGAAAATTGTGTAAATCACGGTATCCGGGAGATGAGTGGAGAAGGACGGATCTGGCTGAAGGTGTATCACGGGGAAGAAGATACGCTGGTCATCAGTATCCGGGACAACGGCATCGGTATGGATGCGGAGATCATAGAGAAGCTGAGAAATGGAACCTACCATGAAAAGCGGCAGAGCTCCGGTTCCAACGGTATCGCCATGGGAAATGTCATAGCAAGACTGAAGCTGTTCACCCAGAACGAAGATGTCATGACGATCCGCAGTGATGGCAGGAACCAGGGCACGGAAGTGATCCTGTATCTTCCGGTAAAGGAGAGAGAAAAAGCAGATGTATAAGATCATGTTGGCGGATGATGAAGGAATCGTGATCGATTCCCTGAAGTTCATTATTGAGAAAGAATTTAAGGATATCTGTGAAGTGCAGTATGCCAAAACCGGAAGGAGTGTCATCGAACTGGCGGAGAGTTTTCGACCGGACATTGCAGTCATGGATATCCAGATGCCGGGGATCAACGGCATCGATGCCATGAAAGAGATCCGCAGGACCAATAATCACACGGTGTTTATTGTGATGTCGGCCTATGATAAATTCGACTATGCCAAGGAAGCAATCAAGCTGGGAGTTATGGAGTATATCACCAAACCCATGGAGAAGACCAGGATCGTGAACGCTCTTCGCAAGGCCATGGAAAATATCGATGCCGAGCGTCTGAAGCGGAAAAATGAGCTGTTGATCAAGGAAAAGCTGGAGACAGTGGTTCCCATTATTGAAAGTGGACTGATCCACAATATTCTCCTGCAGGAGCATTTCAGGGAGGATATCGAGAATTACCGTTCCATTCTGGGGATTACGCAGCAGTATGCTTATATGATCGCGGTGGTCAGCGGTGACGAGCAGCAGGGCAATCATATGACGAACGCAGTGGGCAGCAGTGTCCGGATGCAGAAGCATTATCAGGAGGTAAGGGATTGTCTGAAGGAACACTTTGACTGTATCGTAGGAACGGTGATGGCCAATAAGCTGGCGGTGCTGGTTCCTTACGAAAAAGAAATAATGGATTACAACGAACGTATTGAACTGATCGAGAAAGCCAGGGAACTGGTGCGCTACATGCGCAAGCGTACGGATATCAGCTTCCGTATCGGCATCGGAGGACCGAAGGATTTTCTCATGGCATCAGAGTCCTATACCGAGGCGCTGAATGCACTGGTGGCATCCACGGGCAGTGTGGCTCATGTGGATGATCTGCCGATCCGCTGCGAATTTGCCGGAAACTATCCGGTGAAACTGGAGAAGAAGCTGTTTGCGGAGATTGAGGACGGAGACATCGATAATGCTTCGGCAACGGCAGCGGCATTTTTTGACTGGATGACGGACATCGGATCGGATTTGATGAACATGCGCCTGAAGATCCTGGAATTTGTGCTGTGGTCGGAACACATTGCCTATGAGAAAGGCGGTATGACTTATCAATTGAACTCCCGGGCGGATTATCTGCCGCAGGTCATGGAGATGGCAGAGCCATCGGCCATGAAGACCTGGTTCCTGGAAAAGGTAAAAGAGTCTTGCCGCAATGTTTTGAACAAGAGAGAAGAGAAGTCCGGCAGTATCATTGAAATGGCCAAAAATTACATTAAGAATAATTACCACAAAGACATTTCCCTGGATGATGTATCCAGAGAGGTCAATATCAGCCCGTATTATTTCAGCAAGCTTTTCAAGGAAACCACGGGAGAGAATTTCATCGAATATCTGACGAATCTGCGAATGGATAAGGCAAAGGAACTGTTGGAGACCACGGAGTGCTCCATGAAGGAGATCTGCGTCAGAACGGGATATTCAGATCCGAATTATTTCAGCCGCAGCTTTAAAAAGAACGTGGGGGTCACTCCGACGGTCTATAAGGAGAATCGGGGAAAAATATATGAACAGGGCAGTGTATAAAATGAAAAAAATGTGGAAATATGCAGCGGTTGTGCTTGTCTGTGTGCTGACACTCGGCGCCTGCGGTAATCTGGACAGCAGTAAAACGTCCGGGGATGCCGCACAGGACCGGAAGATCCAGATCGGCATGAGCTTCGATTCTTTTGTCATCGAGAGGTGGCAGACAGACCGGGATATCTTCGTATCCACAGCCAAGGAACTGGGGGCGGAGGTCAATGTACAGAATGCCAACGGGGATCTGGAACAGCAGAAGAAACAGATCAATTATTTCATTGATAAGGGAATGGACGTTATTGTCATCATCTGCATTGATTCCGAGGGGCTGGCAGAGCAGGTGCAAAAGGCGAAGGAAGCAGGGATTAAAGTCATCGCCTACGACCGAATGATCATGGATTCGGATATTGATCTGTATATCACTTTCGACAACGAGCGCGTCGGCACCATGATGGGAGAAGCACTGGTGGATAACGGGCTGTCTGGTGGAAAAGTGCTGATGCTGGGAGGTTCTGCGGTGGACAGCAACGTGGCTATGGTAGAGAAAGGATTCCGGAAGGTGATGGAGGATCATCAGGTGACAATCCTGGATTCCATGCATGCGGACGGATGGAAAGCGGAGCTCGCAGCGGCCTATGTCTATGACCATATGGATGTTGTCTCGGAAGCGGATGCCATCATGTGTGGCAACGATGATCTGGCCAGTAAGGTGGTGCATGCCCTGAAGGAAAAGAGGATGGCGGGAGACATCATGGTCGTTGGGCAGGATGCCGATCTGGAAGCCTGTCAGCGGATCGTAGAAGGAACACAGGTCATGACGGTTTATAAGCCAGTGGAGAAGCTGGCCCAGAAGGCTGCGGAATGTGCCGTGCTTCTGGCAGAAGGAAAGGAGCTTCCAGAAGAGACTGTGACGATAGAAAGCGGAAACTATCAGGTGCCCTATATCGGACTGGAACCCATCAGCGTGGATAAGACCAATATCAATGATGTGATCATAGGCAGTGGATTCCATCTGAAGGAAGATGTCTATCTGAATGTCCCTGCCGAAATGCCCTGACGGGATCGTGAACGCAGAAAACTAGGATTAGGAAAAATTTGGTAAGATAGCTGTGCTTGCAGACAAAATATTGCTAGCACAGCTTATTTTTGCCTTCCGGACAGCACAGAAAAGTGCAGAAGGTCATAAAATCATGCTATTTGATCTATGGTATTCTCTACTTGTCAACAAAAACAAACCAAACAAGGGAGGTTACTTTTTATGAGGAAGAAATTATTAAGCACACTTCTTGCAACAGCCATGGCTGTTACAATGCTTGCAGGATGTGGATCCAATGGGGGACAGCAGGCAACCACACCGGCAACGGACAATAAGACGGAGACTTCCGCAGAAGCAAAGACGGAGACTTCCGCAGAAGCAAAGACAGAGACTTCTGGTGCAACAGGCGGCGGTAAGGTCGGTGTAGCAATGCCCACCAAGGATCTGCAGAGATGGAATCAGGATGGTAGCAACATGCAGGCTCAGCTGGAGGCAGCAGGCTATGATGTAGATCTGCAGTACGCATCTAACGATATTCCCACACAGGTATCCCAGATCGAGAATATGATCAACTCCGGCTGCGAACTTCTGGTCATCGCATCCATCGACGGTGACTCTCTTGGAACCGTTCTGGAGCAGGCAAAGGAAAAAGACATTCCGGTTATCGCATATGACCGTTTGATCATGAACTCCGATGCAGTTACTTATTACGCAACCTTCGATAACTACATGGTAGGTACGAAACAGGGTGAATACATCAGAGATCAGTTGGATCTGGACAATGCAGCAGGACCTTTCAATATCGAGCTGGTAACCGGTGATCCCGGTGACAACAACGCAAGATTCTTCTTCGGCGGTGCCATGGATGTGCTGCAGCCCTACATTGACGCAGGTAAGCTGGTAGTAAAATCCGGACAGACCGATTTCGAAACTGTTGCAACCGCTAACTGGTCTACTGAGA
>ENA-ORLY01000948-ORLY01000948.1-human-gut-metagenome-genome-assembly--contig:-NODE-948-length-37551-cov-3.384987_pt1 | contig 37551 bp, 32 predicted proteins | sample MGYA00243071_ERZ508832 | MGnify/ENA primary metagenome ERZ508832 (study PRJEB26277, sample SAMN04329777) | human gut metagenome | biome: human-associated habitat | host: Homo sapiens | place: USA... | reverse complement strand
GGCCTGCGGCCGCCGGCCCGGCGGGCCGGACCCACGCCCTCTGCACAAATCCCTATTCTTCGCAAAAAATCATTACTACAATCTATACAATCTGTATTATCCGCATTGATTCTTTTCTATATCCAATGGCCTGTCCAGTCCAGCCCAGGGAAGATATCCCCTTTACAAATCCATCTCGCTCCATCCTACAAAGAACCCTCATTTCGCGTTTTTCCGCCAACTGTCACCCTTGTCCAGGCCCATACTCTTCATAAAAATCGGTGCCACATCCTATACAAATTGTATTGACCACTTCTGTTCTGCCACTTATATCTACTCATTTTGCCACACCAATCTCAGGCAGCGGCTCCTCCCCGCAAATCCAGCCAACGAAAAACTGCGTTATTTTCTATGCATTTCCGCAAACCGCCAGTCCTGCTCAAATTCCCACTCATCGCAAAATCATCACTAAAATCTATACAAATTGTATAATATTTTTTGTTCCCACTGATCTAATCATTCCAGCCTCTGGCGGCAGCGCCCTCCTGCGGGTCCATTCCGCAAAATTGTAATTTCTGCATTTTTCCATGGGCTATTACCCCCACACAAATTTCCGCTCCCCGCAAAAAATCATTGCCGCAGTTTATACAACCGTAATATACGCTTCCATTCTACGCTTTACTCTCACCGGTTTGACCATTCTCCCCTAATAATGGCCACTTTCTGTAGACCTATCTTTCGGAAAATCGCATTATTCCACAGGCTATCCATTCTGCGCAAATTTCTACTCTCTGTAAAGGTTATTATCCACAATTTATACGAATTGTAATGTCTTCTTCGGCTCTACGCTTTATGCCCGCCAATTTGGCCATTCCGGTCTTTGGTGGTAGCGCCCTCCTGCAAGTCCATCCCACGGAGAACCGCATTTTTCCCATATTTTTGCCGCAGGGCCACAATAGCCTGCTGGCCGCTCAGTTCCCGCTCCAACTCGGCCTTTTGCTGCTGGTGGGCCGCATAGTTCCCAAAGAAGTCCAGCTGGTCCCCTCCGACTAACTGCGCCTCTTCCTGCCGCAGCAATCCAGCTGCTGTCACCGTCACCCTCCGCACCGAGAGTCCGAAATCAACGATACGGTCAAAAACTTCAGCAGCAGCCTGCATCAAAATGCGCGCGGAAGAAGCCGGGACTGAAAGATTAGCGGAGCCGTGGGCAGCGGCCGGAACCGCCCGGCCGTAGCGATCGGTCTTGGTAAGACCGTGGTAACTCCTCTGCTGCGCGGGCGCTGAAAGATTCTCGGCATCGTACCCAATATCCAGCACAAACTGGCTGCACACCAGCCCCTTCTCCACCAGCTCCAGCGAAAGCTGATCAGCCATTTCCCGCACGATGAGCCTAGCTTTTTCGTGGGGGTATGGCTCCGGCAGCACCTGCCCGGAACTAAGACTGGAGCTCTTTGGCCGGTAGTCCTTGATGGCGGCAATGGTGCAGGGTTCCCAGCCCCAGGCATGGTCGATGAGCAGCTCGGCCTGGACGCCGAACAGCCGGTAAAGCAGCTCCTCGTTGTGCAGCTCTTCCGGCTTCCCGAGCGAGCAGCGGGCAATATCGCCCATGGTGAACAAACCATTCTGGGCCAGTTTTTTGGCGTAGCCGGGTCCTATCCGCCAGAAATCGGTGAGGGGGCGATGATCCCACAGCAGGCGGCGGTAGCTATCCTCATTGAGCATGGCGATACGCACCCCGTTGCGATCTGGCGGGATGTGTTTGGCGACGATATCCATGGCGACCTTGCTGAGGTAGAGATTGCTGCCGATACCGGCGGTGGCGGTGATGCCGGTTTCCTGCAGTACCTCCAGAATGATCCGCATGGCAAACTGGCGGGCGGTGCAGCGCAGGGTAGTCAGGTAGTCGGTAGCATCGATGAAAACCTCATCGATGGAATAGACATGGATATCCTCCGGGGCGACATGGCGAAGGTAAACCGAATAGACGCGGGAGCTGTACGCAAGATACTTGGCCATTTGGGGCGGGGCAACGATGTAATCGACGGCGAGGGTGGGATTCTTCCATAATTCTTCCGCCAAAAACGACTTGCCGGTGAGCTGCCGGCCGGGGGCCTGCTGCCGTCGCTGGACATTGACGGTGGCGACCTGCTGAACAACCTCAAAGAGGCGGGGACGGCCAGGGATACCGTAGGCTTTGAGGGAGGGGGAAACGGCCAAGCAGATGGTTTTTTCGGTTCGGGCGGCATCAGCAACGACGAGATTGGTGGTGAGGGGATCCAGTCCGCGTTCGACGCATTCCACCGAGGCGAAGAAGGATTTGAGATCGACGGCGAGGTAAGTCCGCTCTTTCACGGGCGGGTCCCTCCTTTCCGCAGGAGGTTGAATTGAAATAGAACATTTGTTCTTAATTTAATTGTAGCATGGATTTTTCGATTTTGGAATTGGCAAAGCGCACAAACATATATTCTGTAATTTGGAGTGGGTGCACAAAAATGAGGGTAGGGGCGACCGGAGGGAGCCCCACTGAGTGATAAACCGGCATCCTACACCGGGGTGGACAGTGACGGGGCGAGGGTGGGGCGGGGTGGGCGGGTGGGAGCCCCATCCTCGCCAAAAAAAGAAGCCCGCCGAAAACGGCGGGCGGGATATAAGCGAATATTACTCGGCGAACATGGAGCTGGAAAGGTAGCGGTCACCGGTATCCGGGAGAAGGACAACAATGGTCTTCCCCGCGTATTCCGGGCGCTGGGCCAGTTGGATAGCGGCCCATACGGCAGCACCGGAGGAGATACCCACCAGCACACCCTCGCTTTGGCCGATCTCCCGGCCAGTGGCAAAGGCATCCTCATCGGCGACAGGGATAACCTCGTCATAGATCTTGGTATCCAGGACGGCGGGGACAAACCCTGCGCCGATGCCCTGGATGCCATGCTTACCGGGGACGCCGGTGGAAAGGACGGCGGAAGTCTTAGGCTCGACGGCGACGATGCGGACGGCAGGATTTTTCTCCCGGAGGTAGCGGCCCACACCGGTGATGGTACCGCCGGTGCCGACCCCTGCCACAAAGGCATCCACCTGCCCATCGGTATCCTGCCAGATCTCCGGGGCGGTGGTGGCGTAGTGGGCCTGGGGGTTGGCCTGATTGACAAACTGGCCGGGGATGAAGCTGTGAGGGATCTCGCGCGCGAGTTCATCCGCTTTGGCGATGGCGCCTTTCATGCCCTGGGCGCCGGGGGTAAGAACCAGCTCCGCGCCATAGGCTTTCATAAGCTGGCGGCGCTCCACGCTCATGCTATCCGGCATGACAATGATGATACGATAGCCCCGGGCGGCGGCCACCGAGGCCAGGCCGATGCCGGTGTTGCCGGAGGTCGGCTCAATGATGACGGAGCCGGGCTTCAGCTTGCCGGGATTGAAGTATTCCAGCTTGGCCAAAACGCGGGCCTTCAGGTCATACTTTTTTTCAAGATGGGTGAGCTCCAGCAGGGGGGTATGGCCGATGAGCTGGGCGGCGGAAGTGTAGATATTTGCCATAGGAATGCCTCCTAACATGAAATAGACTAAAGCGGTAGATTTACTATGGGATTGTTATACACCCTGGGCGGGGATTTGTCAAGAGAAAAGCTCCCCGGGAGGGGAGCTTTTTGGTGGGGCAATTAATCATGCTTGCGCAGGAGGGCGGCGGAGCCGAGGGCTGCGGCGACGGCAGCGGCGACGGCCAGGCCGACCAGGTCATTGGCGCCGGTGGAGGGATTGGGCTGCTGGGCCGGTTTCTCCTCTTCGGCGGGGCGGATGATGACGATGGTGCCGGGGTTATCGGGGGTGGGATCGCCACCAGACTGGGTAGCACCACAGACACAAGCACCGGTAGCCGGATCAAATTTGTGGTTTTGCTTTTAAAATAGGGTAGCACCACAAGCTTTGCAGGTTACCTTGTGGGTTCCATCACCATTATTCGTATAAACGAGATCGCCAGTATGGTCACAGGGGGCAGATTTGTCATATCCACATTCTGTGCAAATATTGCTACCTTCCTCGTAGACATGACTAGTCTTATACTCAATTTTGTAACCGCAGCCATCAATGGGGCACTGTTTTTGGTGGTAGTTACTATCGATAGCTACATATTTCAGTGTGCTGTGTACTGAGTTCTGATATCCGCAGTTACATCTCTGTGCGTGAACTTCGGGCTGATAGTCACTGACCCACCAGCCAGTCCATTCGTGCGGCTTTATAACGCTTTGGTCGTATTTGTAGTCGCAAAGCATACATTTTTCGGTATGGCCCTCAGATCCCTTACTCTCATCCGGCCAAGCGACATGCGCTTTCTTGTTGGTCAAATCGTACTCATCGCAGCCTGTGCATTTATTGGCATGATAGCCATCACCGACATCATACCATTTGGTTGTATCCCAAGTGTGCTGGTGGGTAGAGCCGCCGCCGGTTTCGGGGGGCTGTGTGGTGATGCGGAGGGTTGTATAGCTCTCATTCTCAGAAGCCGTAGTATTGTCATAGACGGCCCAAGTTGTTTTATCAGTGGTGGCGTAGGCGGTGTAACCAGTGCCAATTGCAAATGTGTTCGCTCCTTTATAGTTACTAGAGTTTTCTCCATAGGCGCTAAAAGTGAACGAACCTGCCTTTTCAGTATTAGTGATAGTGACATCCGCACTTACATCAATTTTGTAAGTAGCATAAATAGGTGTCCCTTTACCAGATACCTCCGCAGTTCCGCTACCCGTAAAATAAAGATTTCCAGTAATATCGATAACATTGTTAGCAAAGCCTGATGTCTTGATAATGTTGTTCCCCACCAGTTCAATGGTAAAGGTGTAGCCCCCAACATTGGCTTCGATGGCTTTGACCCCTGTCCCGTTAATACTCGCATTGTTCAGCTTGAGGGTCTTGGTTTTGGAATCGTAGACGGCATTGTAGTTGCTTTCAGTTCCCTCGGCTACTGTGCTGCCATTGATGGTATAGAAGGTGTCATTCAGCAGGGTGGTGCCAGCAATGACAACAGGGGAATTGGTACGGGTAACTTCATCGCCGCGGGTGATGGTGACATTGTAATAATAAAGGGTGGTCTGCTCCCCGGGAGCGAGGGTAGTTTTAGGCACTGAGGTTCTACTATGCTGTCCTTCAAACTTGAGGCTATAATCAGTGTTCTGATTTACAATTTTGCCTTCGATTGCCGGGAAAGCTAAATACGAATCCTTGTAAGGGGGATTTTTATTCAGGTTGTTTGCAGTAATTTTGGAGTCCCCACTGACATAAACATTCTCTGCTATAATCGTGGTGAATTTCTGGCCCTTATTTACTGCGGTCACAGTGGAGCCATTGACGGTGATATTGCCAACCGCACCGATGGCGTTGCCGCCGCCGTTTTCCACCTTTGCTGTAACATTTGCATTATCAGTATTGATATTGCCTTTCACATAGAGAGCACTGGAAACAGAATCACCCTTGGTGCTGCCTGCTGCATCTTTGTGCAGCGCAGTGCTGTTATTGGTGATGGTGACGGTGCTGCCGGTGAAGGAGGCATTGCCGCCGACCTGGACAGTGGGAACATTATTGGAGTTGCTGGTGGCAGTGAGGGAACCGTTCGTTACGGTGAGGTCGCCGTCGATATCGATGGCTCTTTTTTCATTGGATTTGGCAATAACAGCAGCGCCATCTGTGATGGTGAGGTCTGCGCGTATATTATCGTTATTAGTCACCTTGATGGAACCAGCAGTAAGGGAGCCGGAGCCGGAGATGGTGAGGCCCTTTTGCGTGGTTACGATGGAGGAAAGGGTGTTGGTGCCCTCGAGGACCAGGGTGCTGTCGGCGGAGGAGTTGAATTTGAGGGTGCCTGCGGTAGCGCCGCTAAGGGTGATTGCACCATTCTCATCGCAGGAGATGGTGCCGCTGCCTGCATCCCTAGTCTCGCCATACTTCATGGCTTTGTCATTGTAATAAGTTTCTGAAGACTTGGGAGCGATGGTGATGGACTTATAATTTTTGAGGTCATTGTAATCAGTGTACTGGTTTGTGGGATCAAAAGTCATATCCCCATTATCGGCTGTAATCCTCAAGTTCTTATTGAAATCGTCGCCAATGGAGATGTCTCCGCTTACATTGATAGCTTTCCCATTGATAGTAGTTGTTTCCAAGGCAATGGCACCTGTGTTGTTGAAAATGAGATTACCTTTCAGCATGGTAATGGCATTGCCTCTAGCAATAACCTCCAGACTACCAGTACCGGAAATGGTAACACTAAGGCCATCAAGGCTTTCATAACCTCTTTCAGGAACACGAATAAAACTATTAACATCCTTTATGCTGTTGGTACCTTCCAACTTGATGATGTAAGGGGCTCCAGCCATAAACTGGACAATAGCACCGTCACTGTGAGTGATGTTAACATCCTTGAGGGTAAGCTCTTTTTTATCTGCATCGTAGTAATAAGAGCCAGTGCCAGTAGCTGCCGCTGGGATATTGGTCCACTGACCGACAACGGCAGGGCCGCCGGCGATGTAGACATAGGAGTCTTTTTCGAGGGCGGGGACGGAGATTTTTGCATACTTGTAGTTACTGATATCATTGATATCAGTTATAGTCTGTGCGGGACTACTAGTGCCGACTTCGATCTTTGCGCCATCAATGCTAAAGTTTACATGGCCATAGGCTTTACCAAGACTATTATCGGTCTCTGCTATGACACAAGAATTTTCACCTGTGACGGTCAGTGCACATGGTTTACTACTACTACCAGAAATTGCCCGGCTATAATACGAATACTGGGAGGTATAGGAGTTGGTAAAATTGTTAATTGCGCTGAGCGTTGCACCATCGGAGACCTTAATCTCACCATTCTCGACACAAACAGTTGCAGAGACATCGTATAAATCCTGGAAATTGCAGCTGCTATTTCTTGCTTCAACTTTTGTGTTCTTCCCGGAGATGATAAGATTGTGATCCTTTACACTAATAGCATTACCAACCGTGCTATTACTAACTTGTTTGAGGAAATTGGCCTTTACGGTAATCCCATCCGTGATAGTAATATCGCCTACTTCTGAGCACAACGCAGCACCAATTCCGTTTTTCTCGTCACGAGTAATATTAAGGGTACCCTTACCTGTAATTACAAGGTTATTATTATTACCCATCTCGATGCAGGGTGTATAATCATATGGACTGCCAGAAGTCGTTGATTTCTTTTCAAGAGTAAATTCTATGGGATAAACCCTATAATCATGGGATGTTCCACGACGAATCGTAATGGTAACGGTATTATCCTCTTTGGTTAGCATTAGATTGTCGTTGGTATAAAGTTTTCTGTAGTTTTCATCAGCACTAAATTCATTGGTATGATAGTAGTAAGCAGGAATATAAGCACCAGAAGTGTTGTCCCTCTCAAACTTCCAGCCTTTTCCGTTAATGGAGATATCATAGTCCTCCTTCCCTGTTGTCTCTCCCGCCAGGGCGGTGGTGGGGAGTAGGACAAAGACTAAAGCCAGCGCGAGCAGGGCGCTGAGCAGGCGTTTTTTCATGGGGGTGGGCCTCCTTTTCATTTTTCTTAAAATTGTGGTTATACTGGGCACAGAGGCCCTACTTTCAACCCCCATAATACCCCCTAAAAGGGGGTATTTTTCGCCCAGGGGGCGAAATGCGGGCAAAGCGGTGTGAATTGCAGAAACGCCCTAAAAAGTGCACAAAAAGCCCCCGCGATGGAAGGCTTTTTGCTAAGAATGGGAATATATGGCATCCCAAAATATTATTAACCATTACATAATGCCGCCGGCGGTGGAGGTATAGACGCCCAAGATGAAGGCCACAATGCACAGCACGGCGCAGACGAGGGTATCGGTTTTCTTTTGGCGGGCCATCAGCTTGGCCAGCAGGGCATCGTAGTTTTCGCGGTTTTGGTCGTAATCCGGCTGGGCGGCCAGGGTCTCTTCCATCTTTTTGCCGTACAGGCGGTAATCCGCATAGGTAAGGGCGGGCATAAGCACGATGAAAAGCAGGAAAAACAGCATGGCTGGTGCCTCCGTTCTATTGGGATAAGATGCAGGGAAGCTCCGGCCGGAAAACCGACCGGAGTATGGCCCGTGCTAAATTCCGGAATCAGTGCAGCAGTGCATTGGGCAGCACGGTGACGATACCGGGGATGTAGGTGAAGAGGAACAGATCGACGATGAGAACCGCCAGGAAGGGCAGTACCTGCCGGATGACCTTCTCCAGGCGAACTTCGCAGATGCTGGAGGAGACGAAGAGGTTCATGCCGATGGGCGGGGTGATCTGGCCGATGGAGAGGTTGATGATCATGATAATACCGAAGAAGGTCTTATCGATGCCATAGGCGCTGATCAGCGGGACCAAAACGGGGGTGAGCAGGGTGATGGCGGCGACATTATCCAAGAGGGCGCCAGCTACAAACAGCGCCAGGTTAACGAGCAGCAGAACGACAGCGGGGCTATTGGTAATGCCGCTGATGGCAGCAACGATCTGATTGGGGATCTGCTGCATGGTGAGCATCCAGCCGAATACGGCAGCCGCACCGATGAGGAACAGGATCATAGAGGTGCTGACGCCGGTCTTGACGCAGGCCTCATAGGCTTTCTTGATATTGAGCTGCTTAAACACAAAGTAGCCAATGATGAAGCCGTACAGAACGGATACGCCGGCGGCTTCGGTAGCGGTGAACTTGCCGCTGTAAATACCGCCCAGGATGATGACCGGAGACAGCAGCGCCAGGAAGCTCTGAATCACGATCTTGGCCTTGCTCTGGGTATGGAACTCAGCGATATCCAGCTCGGAGGTGCCGTAGCCGTTTCTCTTGGCGCGGAAGTACTCGACGACCATAAGGCTGAGGCCCATGATGATGCCGGGGATGATACCGCCGGTGAACATCTCCAGGACGGAGACATCGGCGACGATGGCATACATGAGCATGGTGCCGCTGGGAGGAATAATGAGGCCCAGCAGACCGGAGGAAGCGATAACAGCTGCGGTGTATTCTTTCTTATAACCGGCTTTTTCCATTGGCTCTACCATGATGCCGCCGATGGCAGCGGCCGTAGCGGTAGCGGAACCGGAGATAGCGCCGAAGAACATGCAAGCCAAAGTGGTGACCATGGAAAGGCCGCCTTTGAACCGGCCTACCACACGGTTGGCCAGGTAGATGAGCTTATCGGAAACACCGCCCAGGGTCATGACTTCACCGGCCAGGGTGAACATGGGAATAGCCAGCAGAGAGAACTTGCTGACGCCGCTGAGGAGCTTCTGGGTGATGATAAGCGCATTGAGAGTGCCGCCCTGCAGAATGGTGAGCAGAGAGGCGGTGCCCATCGCCATACCGATAGGAACAGCGATAAGGAGCAGAATGCCGGTGGAAATCAACAGGAATGCAGTCATGCGGTGACTTCCTCCTTTCCTTTTTTGGCAAAGAGATCAGCGAAGCGGTCTACAATGAGGAGGATGAAGTTAAGGATCATGCCAACGGCACCAACGCCTACCACAAAGTAGTACCAGCCATAAGTGATGGGAGAAGAGCCAACAATAACATGCATATTCTCGCCTGTCAACTGGAAGGCCTGGGAGGTAACGACCACCAGGAACGCAATGCTGATGAGATCAGCAATGATGAGGATGACTTCGGTGAGCTTTTTGGGCAACAGATCCACGAAGAATTCCAAGCGGATCTGTTTATTATTGGCCGTAGCAGTGCAGGCCCCCAGGAACACACTGCAGATTAGCAGGAATACGATGAGATCCTGCGACCAAGGCAGTGGAATGAACGCGATAAAGCGGGAAATGATCTGCAGCAGCAGAACCAGGAACATGGCGACCATGACAATGCCCAAAAGGAGATTGCAGACCTTGTTGAAGGCTCCGACCGCAGTTTTCAGCGTTTTGCGGAACATAGAATTACTCCTTTACTGATAAGAGAACTTGAGGAGGGGCAGAGTCGGGCGGGTGTGCCCGGCTCTGCCGTGGAGATGACTCAATCAGTTAGCCTTTCAGCTGGTTGTACAGGGCGGTGAACTCATCACCGTACTGCTTGCAGTAGGACTCGGTTACAGGAGCCAGAGCCTCTTCGAAAGCGGTCAGATCGGGATAGGTGATGGTAACGCCCTGCTCCTCGATGAACTTGAGGTCGGAAGCTTCGGACTCGGAAACGGTCTTAACATCAGCAGCGCAAACTTCCTTGGCAGCATCCAGCAGGATCTGCTGCAGCTCGGGAGACAGGCTATCGAACTTGGCCTTGTTCATGATGAGGGGCTCGGAAACATACTGATGATGGGTAACAGCTAGATACTTCTGAACCTCATAGAACTTACTGCCGATGATATTGGAGGTGGGGTTTTCCTGAGCGGAAACGATGCCAGTCTGCAGACCGCTGTAAGTATCACTCATGGAAAGGGTGGTGGGGTTGGCGTTCAGGGCGGTCAGCATATCAGCGATGAGCTTAGCGGAGCCGACGCGAACCTTCAAGCCGGAGAAATCGGCGGGGCTGTTGATCTCGTTATTGGAGGTAACAACACGGAAGCCATTGGCAGCCCAGCCCAGGATGGTCATGCCCTGCTTTTCGATAGCGGTATTGAGGGTAGCAGCTACATCGCTATCAGCGAAGGTGAGAACATGATCCCAGGAAGTGAACACATAGGGCATAGCGATAACATTGAACAGCGGATCATAGTTGGCGAGGTAAGCATCGGGATCCAGAACCATATCCTGGGTACCGGACTTAACGGACTCCAGCATCTCGGAGCCGGAACCGAGCTGCTCGGCGGGGAAGATATTGATGATGAGCTGTCCATTGGACTTCTCTTCAACGATCTTCTTAAAGGATTCAGCGAGGACCTGATAATGGTGATCGGTGTTGTTGGTGTGGCCCAGGCTCAGCTGAATGGCCTTAACATCGTTGCCACCATTGTTGTTGTCGCCGTTGCTATTGCCGCAGGCAACCAGGGTCAGGATCATAGCCAGTGCCATAATCAGTGCGATGATACTTCTTTTCATGATTTTCTTCCTTTCTTTTTTGTCCGAATTTTTATCTCATGTGATCTCTCACATATGACCTAATTGTACCGCAACCGTGCGGGAAGGAAAGCCGGAAATTAACGGTATCTTAGCCGTGGCAGGCCAGCGCCATACTGCCGCCCAGATGGGCGTGGATCTCCTCGCACATATCGCGGGCGGTCTGGGTGAGCATTTCCAGATTATAACCGGTGTGAATGCCCATCTTCTCGCACATATTTACGAGGTCTTCGGTGGCGATATTGCCCTTGGCGCCGGGGGCGAAGGGGCAGCCACCCATGGCCGCCAGAGAGGCATCAAAGTGGGTAACGCCTTCTTCCAGGGCTACGAAGGCATTGGCAATGCCCATGCCGTGAGTATCGTGCAGGTGCGCACAGATGTGATCTGCGCCGACCAGGCTGATCATGTGGCGGAGGACTTCCCGGGTGTGGGTGGGGGTGGAGATACCGGAGGTATCGGCCAGGCCAAAGTACTCCACACCGACGCTGTGGGCCTCTTCTACGATCCAATCCAGACGCTCCAGCGGGATCTCATCGCCAAAGGGAGAACCGAACACGCAGGGCAGAGCCAACTGGATGTGAACATCACCGGTCTGCTGGGAAGCCAGCTCCTTGAACTGAGCCATGCTCTCCTGAATGGTACGGCGGGAATTGCGGAGGTTGTGCTCCTCGCTAGCGCTGACCACGAAGGACAGCATGTGGGAGCCGGCCGCGACGGCGTCATCGGCACCGCGCTTATTAAGGGCCAGGGTGCTGAGTGTGCAGCCTTTTTCGGCGGCGTAGGGCTTGATCGCTTCAAACACGGCGGCCGCATCGGCCATCTGGGGCATGACCTTGGGATTGACGAAGCTGGTAACTTCCAGCTCCTTGGCACCGCAATCGATCATACGGCGGATGTACTTGATCTTGACATCGGTAGGAATGAACTCCGCGTGGTTCTGCCAACCATCACGGGGGCAGCATTCCTGGATATAGACCTCTTTAGGAAGTGACATAAACTTGTACCCTCCTTGTCAGTTATCAGTTGATGACGCCTTCGGCACGGAACGCTTCGAGCTGTTCCTTGGTGAAGCCGAGGGACTCAAAGATCTCTTCGTTGTTTTCGCCCAGATCCGGAGCGGCCTTGTAATAGACGCAGGGGGCTTCCTCCATCTTGAGGGGGTTGCCGATGACGGTCAGCTCCTTGGGAGCATCGGGGTGCTTAACAGGCGCGGGAACCTTGACGAGCATCTCACGCACTTCCACGATGTTCTTATCGTTGGCGGCCTGCTCGCAGTTATAAATGGGCGCTACAGGGATACCTGCCTCATCGATGATCTTGCAGACCTCGGAAACGGTTTTATCGGCAGTCCACTTTTCGATGATCTCCTTGAGGGAATCCGCGTTCTTCTTGCGGGACTCGGTATCGCAGTACAGGGGATCCTGAGCCAGTTCCGGCATACCCATGGCAGCGGAAAGCTTTTCAAAATGCTTATCGGTGCCGGAGGCGATGACGAAATAATCGTCCTTGGCCTTGAAGGAATCATAGGGGGCGGAGGTGATGTACTTATTGCCGGTCTTGACGGGGCTGACACCGGTGTAAACATACTGCATCATCTTGGCTTCCATGCCGGAGAAGATGGAATCGACGAGGGCGACATCGATGTGGTTGCCTACGCCGGTTTTTTCACGGTTATACAGAGATGCGCAGATGGCGAAGCCAGCGTTCAGACCGCCGAACAGATCACCGATGGCCATACCGGCACGGGTGGGCTCGCTGCCCGGCCAGCCGGTGATGCTCATGCTGCCGCCCATAGCCTGGCCGATGAGATCGTAGCCGGGACGATTGGCATTGGGGCCATACTGGCCAAAGCCGGAGATAGAAGCATAAACCAGGCGCGGATTCAGCTTTTTGCACTCTTCATAGCTGAAGCCCAAACGGCCCATAACACCGGGACGGTTGTTTTCCAGCAGTACATCAGCGCTCTTTACCAATTCGCTGAACAGTTTTTTTCCGTCCTCTGTTTTGAGGTTGATGGCAACACCGCGCTTATTGCGGTTCAGATTCTGGAAATACATGCTCAGTCCACTATTTTTTTCCAAAGGGCGCGCGTTGCGGACGAAGTTGCCGCCGGTGGTCAGGTTTTCCACCTTGATAACATCGGCGCCCATATCGGCCAGATACATACCACAGTAGGGACCTGCCAGGAAGTCGGTGAAATCAAGCACACGGATGCCCTTGAGAAGCTGTCTAGTCATGATAAATCCTCCTGCGGCGCGATACTTTCGCGCCAGAATCATTTTTCGCGCTCCGGGGGCGGCCGACCCCCAAAAACACACAAGATTCGCTTCCGGAAGCTTAATCTACGCTTCCATGATAACCAAGTATGACGAAATTGTGAAATGCCAAGAAACGACCTTGATTGATGCTGTTTTTGCATAACAGTCAAAGTGCTGTGATATTGTTCGTTATATTTGTGCAAAAAGCACATGATTCCAGCGATTTGACGGATTTTTGTATATTGTATTTGGTTGCTTTCCTCTTTCTCGCATGGTAGAATATTAGGGAAAACAAAGAGAATACTGTGGCCAAAACGAATGGAGGACACGCAAAACCATGACGATCTTTCAATTGGAATGTTACTACGCGTTAGCTCAGTCGCTTAACTTTACCCAAACGGCCAGCCAGCAGTATATCACCCAGCCAGCCCTAAGCCGAAGCATCTCCTCGCTGGAAAAGGAGCTTGGGATTAAGCTGGTGAACCGCACCACCCACACCGTTTCTCTGACCCCGGCGGGGCGGGTATTTGCCGAAGAGTGCCGCAAAATCATAAGCACCTACCAGGATGGCGTACAGAATGCCTTGACCGCCTCCCAAAGCATTGTAGGACGGGTACGGCTGGGAGTCCCTATCGATTCCTTTGAGCCATTGGCGGTAAAGCTGGTGCGTGCCATCACTGAAAAGCACTCCGGTATTCATATTGAGCTGAAATTTAATACCCCGACCCGGCTGCTGCGGGCGCTGGATGACGACCTGGTGGATGTGATCATCGCCAGCGGCCGCCCCAGAAGCGCCGAAAGCAAGTACCTGCTGGTAGACCGCCGGATGGACTATGTAGTGATATCCTCCGTCCATCCTCTGGCGGACCGGGAGGAAGTCTCCTTTAGCGAGCTGCGGTATGAAAACTTTATCGCTATCTCCCGTTCTTCCTCCATTGCCGGGTATCAGTCCATTATTGACCACGCCTCAGCCGGCGGGTTTTCTCCCAATATCGTCGGAGAAGCGGAGACGGTTTCCTCCCTGCTGATGATGGTGGCCTGCGGTGTAGGCATCACCGTGCTGTACAAGGAGCACCAGCCCATTTCCGCCACCGACGCGGTGCGGTTTATCCCACTGAAGGGCGAAAAATACTTTAACCGATATCTCATTTGGAACCGGCTAGATAATTCCTGTCTGGATTCGGTACTGGAGGTTGCGAAGGGGCTTTTTACCCCCGAAGCAGAAGATGAATAAATAAAAAGCCCCCTGCGGGAGCGTAATATGCAAAAAAAGAACCCCCCAAGGGGTTCTTTTTTATTTGATTAGAAATTTTGAGATGGCACAAATGGACCCATCTACTAGTTTACTTTTCTCGTTAGAATAGCCGCCAAAAATCCTGGCTTTTCCGCCATGCGTGAATGGCAATGGAATATGGACTAAACCTCAACAATAAGGACTCCTTCATTTCCTGCCGGTAATTCCTCTTTTATGAAGCTCTTATCAAACAAAGCAGCACCGCCTTTGGCAATTTCGCGATTATCGGGTTTATCCATGCATACCGAATTGACATAAAAAACGGGGGCATTTATTTTGCCGGCCTGTTTAGCATATTCAAACTTTACTGTATTGTTCCATTCTAAATAGTTATAATCTGTATAGACAGGCCACCAAACGATATCCGGTTCCAACTCGTTCAGACGAGTGATGTTTTCTTCATACCAAAGGTCTCCGCATAACCCAATGGCAACCTCCCTACCGAGAAGGTGAAATGTGTGAAACCCATCACCCTCACAGTATTCTTTTCCCGCAAAGGATTCTTTCCAGCCCGGAGATACTCGACGATATAAATCTATGATTTGGCCATTTTTATCTATTGTCATCTGTGAACTGAAAAACACATCACCATCTTTCTCAATGAATCCAAAGGATACTGCAATGGTGTACTCTTTGGCCATACTGCATATTTCGCGAATAATCATATCATCACGAGAAATAGATACTGTTGTATCATGTTTTGCTATAAAATTTATGCCATAAAAGCCCTGAAGAAATGCTTCTCCGAAGATAACAACATCCGCCCTTCCCGCACATTTTCTAAGTGTATCAGCAAGAACTGCTTTGTTATACTCGATATCTTCATTGATAAATCCAACGGCTGCAAGCGCATATTTCATTCTCATCACCTCCATAAACCCTGACTTTATCAAACTCAATATAACATATCAATATAAAAAGTCCGCCGTAATTCTATCAAAATTACGGTGGACTTTTGGTGGAGGCGAGGAGAGTCGAACTCCTGTCCGAAAACCAGTCCGCACGGCTTTCTACGAGTGTAGCTGCTCTTTTAGCATTCCCTCCGCCTCCCGCCGGACAGCAGGCTGAAGGCTTTAGTAGCTCCTGATACAATCACAGGCCCGGAGCCCTTCCCGTGATCGTTCACCACTCATCGACGCCCTCCTGCGGCCGTGGTCCTCCGCAGTCGGACGGCTGCTTAATTAAGCAGCGTACGCGTAATCAGTGTTAGCGTTTATATTTAAGTTACCCGTTTTATAGAGGTCGAGCGCCTCTACTCGCTTACCCTGTTTCTCAGTCCCCGTCGAAACCGGTACGCCCCCATATTCACTTTTGGGTTTAGCCGCGGCCGCGCATAGCGCGTTCGATATCCCGCTGGGCATCACGCTTGGCGGCATCGGCACGCTTATCATACAGCTTTTTGCCGCGGCACACACCCAGTTCTATCTTGACCCGGCTGCCCTTAAAATATGCCTGGAGTGGGATAAGGGTAAGCCCCTGCTGCTGTTTTACCAAACCATACAAACGGTTCAGCTCCTTGCGGTGCAGCAGCAGCTTTTTGGGCCGCAGCGGATCACGGTTAAAGATATTGCCCTTCTCATAGGGGCTGATGTGCATCTGACGCACAAAGAGCTCCCCTTTTTCGAAGCTGCACCAGCTGTCCTTGAGGTTGAGTCCGCCGTTCCGCAGGCTTTTTACCTCGGTACCGAACAGCTCAATACCGGCTTCCATGGATTCTTCCACAAAGTATTCGTGCCGCGCCTGGCGGTTGGCGGCGATCTGCTTGATTCCCTGCTTTTCTGCCATGCGCAGTCACTCCTTTTCTTCGGTGGAATCACATCATATCACAAAATTTTGATTTGTCAAGGGGAAGATCAAAGCTCGCTGCGGCCCTCCATGGCACGCCACAGGGTCACCTCATCGGCGTATTCCAGGTTGCCGCCCACGGGAATGCCATAGGCTAACCGACTGACTTTGACGCCAAGGGGCTTGAGCAGCTTGGCAATATACATTGCGGTCGCTTCCCCCTCCACGGTGGGGTTGGTAGCCATAATGACCTCGTTGACATCGCCTTTGGCTATGCGGGCCAGCAGTTCCTTGATGGTGAGCTGATCCGGACCGATGCCATCCATGGGGGAAATGAGCCCATGCAGCACATGATAGACTCCATTGTATTCCCGGGTGCGTTCAAAGGCCAGTACATCGCGGGGGTCTTCCACCACACAGATGAGGGAGGTATCCCGGCCCTTGGCGGAGCAGATGGGGCACAATTCGCCCTCGGTAAAATTGCCGCAGACCGCACATTTTTTTATTTTGCTTTTGGCCTCCAGAATAGCGGAGGAAAATTCCTTTGCCTTATCCTCCGGCAGGTCTAATACATAAAAGGCGAACCGCTGGGCCATCTTGCGGCCAACGCCCGGCAGACGGGCAAACTGCTCAATCAGCTTTTGCAGCGGCGCTGCAGTGGAATCCATGCGATTCTCTCCTTTCCTTGGGACGGCAACTTTTACAAGCCCAGATCCAATCCGCCGGTAATGGCCCCAATGGTCTGCTCTGCATCGGCGGTGCAGGCACGGATGGCCTCATTGACACCTTCCCTGATAAGATCCTGCAAAAATTCGATATCATCAGGATCAACTACTTCCGGCTTAAGGGTAACAGATGTCACTTCCTTTTTGCCATTGATTTCAACTTCAATATTGCCGCCGCCAGCAGAAACATGGTAGACCTTTTCTTCCAGTTCCGCCTGGGCACGGGTCATTTCCTCCTGCATCTTCTGCATCCGCTGCATCATCTGGTTCATATTACCGGCGCCGCCGGCGCCCTGGGGGATTCTTGCTTTCATATTGGTTCTCCTTTTTGGTTGTTATTCTCTGGTAACCGGGATGCCCATTCCCTCTGCCTGCTTGATGAGATCCTCCAACGGAGAGCTCTGCGGGGTGGTTGCCTTGGGCGCAGCGGTGTAAGGCCCCACACCGTATTTTACACCGGTCACTTCGGCGATAGCTCGCTTTAGGCTCTGACGAGTGAAGTCATTGCTGCGCATCATCTCCAGGAAGATGGGCTTATCACACTCGATAAGGACAGTCTGCCCGCGGAAATGGGCATGGCTGCCTTGCAGGGCACCTGCCAGCATCTTATTGATGACACCAAGGCGATCCAACACCTGCAGCCACTGATCCTCCGGCATTGGCTCCACCGGGGTAGCGGCAGGCTTTGCAGCCGGTGGGGCTGCTTCCTCCTGCTGCGGGGGCGGCTCCATGCCTGGCAGCGCTACCTGCTCCGGTTCGGCCGGTTCCTCTTGTTGCGGCTGGAACATTCCTCCGACAGCCGACTGCTGCGCCGGGGCCGGTGCGGGGCGGATCCCCTCCGCCAGCAGCCGGTTGAGCTTGGCTTCCAGCTCCTCGATGCGGGCGACCAGCGCTTCCCGGCTGGGGCTTACCCGCCGGTCGCTGAGCTTTAAGAGAGCCAGTTCCATCTCCGCCCGGCGGCTGGTGCTGCGGGCCATAGCGGCCTGGGTATCCTGCAGCGTTCTGATGGCATCCATCAGCGCGGCCGGGGTAAAGGAAGCCGCCTGTTTTTTATACTGCTCCAGTGTCTGCGGCAGGCAGACGATAAGCTGTTCGGGATCGCGAGCGGTAGCTGCCACCAACAGGTTGCGGTAATGGCTGATTAATTGACTGCACAGGCGGTCATATTCCACAGCCTGTCCGGCCAGGCGCTCCATGGCATCCATCGCGCCTGTAAAATCCCCCGTCGCGGCGGCATCGGCGATCTCAAAAAGATAATCCTGCCCCACAAGCCCGGCCGCCTCGCTGACGGTCTCCACGGTGATATCATGGGCGTGTGCCCAGCAAAGATCAAGGAGAGAAAGGGCATCACGCATACCGCCATCGGCAATGCGGGCAATGAGAGCCGCGGCTTCTTCCGTCAAGGTCATGTCCTCCTGCCCGGCAATGAAAAGCAGCCTATCCCGGATGACCTCCGGCGCAATACGCTTAAAATCGAAGCGCTGGCAGCGGGACTGGATGGTAGCCGGGATCTTGTGGACCTCGGTGGTGGCCAAAATGAAAATCACATGCTCCGGCGGCTCTTCCATGATCTTGAGCAGGGCATTGACCGCCCCGACGGAAAGCATATGCGCCTCATCGATAATATAAACGCGGTATTTGGCGATATTGGGCAGAAAAACGGCTTCCTCCCGCAGGTCACGGATATTATCCACGCCGTTATTGCTGGCGGCATCAATCTCCACTACATCCACCAGGCTGCCGTTATCCACGCCGCGGCAGCAGTCACATTGGCCGCAGGGGCTGCCATCCACCGGGTTGCGGCAGTTCACCGCCTTGGCGATGAGCTTGGCGCAGGTGGTTTTGCCGGTGCCACGGCTGCCCATCAGCAGATACGCATGGGCAGGCTTTCCCTGAATCATCTCGTTTTTCAGCGTGGTGGTGATATGCTCCTGCCCCACCACTTCCTCAAAGGTGCGGGGACGCCACTTGCGGTACAGTGCCTGGTACATTCCGTTTTCTCCCCTTTCCCGCAAAATGAAAAGGCAGCCTTTATCACACGGAAACCCGGTTGGCTGCGGCACCCGCAAATACTGCTTAATGCTGCTCGGTTCCCCGCCTGACATGGTTCACAGCACTGCGTCGCACAGGACCAGATTTCCGCATGACAAAGGCTGCCTTTGCACGACCTGTCATGGCCTACTAAGATATTATACACGAATTTAAGTTCGTGTGCAACCATTTTTTCTTGCTATTTCCCTCCGATAAAATAATCCATAATCTCCTGCTGCACAGTATCCATATCATCGGCGGTGACGATGACCAAAAGAGCATAATCCCCTGCTGTAATGACCCGCCCGGCCTGCGCCGAAGGATACCCGGGAAATGCCCGCTGTACTGTCTCCAGACGCTTTTGCAGGGTGGCAGTCACCTTTTCCGTTTTGCCCGGGGCCGCCTGCGCCAATAGTATTTGCTGTGGGTTGTCCTCCGGGGCTGCAATACGCCCACAACCCAACAGCAGGTACTTTTCCTTTATTTGCAGCAGTGCTGCCAGGTCCGCGGCAGATTCCAGCAGCATACTTTCCGGCAAATCATACCGCTGGGAAAGCTCTTCTATCATCTGCTCCGGGTTGGTATCTTCCCGCAGTGCAATGGATCCTAACAGTTCCTTTTTTCCACAGGCGGTGCACAGCAGCAGGCACCCCAGCAGCAGGGTCATCCATCTTTTCATGCAAACTCCCCCTCCTGCTCTTTTGTATGGCAGTAGAGAGAAAAACATTCCCGCGGTCAAGCTCAAGAATTGGCGGCCGCTTCACGAATCTGCCGCACCTGATAGACCCGCAGGCCCAGCTGCAGCAGCAGACGCTCTTCGGAATCTTTGAGATCCCTCCCCAGAATAGATTTGATCTTATCAATGCGGTAAATGAGGGTGTTGCGATGGATGAAGAGGGCTTTGGCTGTTTCGCTAACATTACAGTTGCAGGCAAAGTAACAGTCCAGCGTTTCCACCATGTTGGTCGCGTTCTGTTTATCATACTCTACCAGACTGCGGATAGACAGCGTATAAAGCTCGGCGGATTTTTCATTTTCCACTCCGCTGCTAAGCAGCTGATAGATGATGAGGTCCTCGTAAAAATGCACCCCTGCCACGCTGCGCAAATTGCCGGAGACCCGGATAGCCTCCTGCGCCTGGGTAAAGCTGCGGCGCACATTGATAAGACGGGCGGTCGGCTCCCCCACACCGATATTGAGGACATACTGCTGTGTGATGGCATGCAGACGGTGGTAAAGCCGCTGGATAAACCGCCGATTTTCCTCACTAATGCGCTGGTCCGGTTCGGTATGGACAATGCGCAGAAAGGTGATAATAAGGCTGCCACGATGAATAGAGATGCAGCTGCGGCCCTCCTCGCGGGAAAGTTCCCCGATCTGGGCGATCATACGGTCCTTGATGCGCAGGAAGGCATCCTGCATTTCCACATAGTTTTCGGTCCCGCGGGCTGCGCTGTCCAGCTTAGTGACCATGCAGAGATAGGTCCCCTCGGCGTCCATATTGTGCATCCCGGCAATGCTGCCCACCTCCTCGGCAGAATGGAGCTTGCCGCTGAGCAAATCGTCAAAGAAGTCCTGCCGGATATGCATCCGGATCTCCTCGATCTGGCGGGTGCGGAAGCGCTCCAGCGCCAAGGAAGAGGCCGCGATCTCCAAGGCTAGATATTCCACCGATTGCATTTTGCGGCCGGTCTCCCACACCACCAAGTAACCAAACAGGGCATTGCCGCCGGAAACCGGCAGTATGCGGCAGACCGCACGCTCCTGCCCAGCGGAAAAGACCCGTTTGATGGCCTTGGCATATTTGGAAAAATCCGAAGGCATATTGCCGGTAATACTCTCCGGGAAAATAATTTCACCCTTATGCAGCAGGAGATACCGCGAAAGCGGCATTGGGTTTCCAGCATTTTCGGCATAGGCCATCAGCTCCCACTTGGCCCCCAGCAGCAGCACCGCATTACCGATAAAGTCGCTAAGGACGACCAGCATCCGGGAAACGCCGTCTGCCTCCAGCATGCTCTCGGTGATGGAATGATAAAGCGAAACAAAGCGGTCGGCCTTTTCCACCCCACCGCCGGAAAGCCGGTCAAACACCACCTTGCAGATCTTGCTGAGCGGATACTGGACCGGGATATCGATGAGCGGGAAGCCCAACCGGTTCGCTTCCTCCAGCATCGCCTCCGGAATCACATCCAGATAACGGCGGGTTTTGATGGCAAGGCCCACACAGCCCAGTTCCGAAAGCTCCCGTACAAGCTGCCGCTGCATAGCCTCATCATCCCGGAAAAAGTAGCCGGTAGTCAGCAAAAAATCCCCGTAGGAAAGCCAATCGTAGGAATCGGGATTATCGATAATATTGATATTTGTGATTTCCGCCTGCAGATCGGCGATATCCGTCATAAGCTTTAAGCCGGTCAGCTCCTCTTCCCGCAGGAATGAACCGATGGTATACATGATATCCCCCTCCTATAAAAAGACCGTGGACATGATATAAATTAAGTATATCATACCCACAGTCTTTTTTGTATACCAATATTTTTTAGCCCAGTATCAGTCCGCTAAGCAATACTACCGCGCCGGAGGTGAGCGAAAACAGCAGTGCCACCGGCAGCAGCTTTCTGATGATAGAACCAACCATTTCCGGATGGCCGGCTGTTGTAGCTCCTAGAACGATTTTGCTGGGGCTGATGAGGCTGCCGGCGCTGCCGCCCACGGTCTGTGCCGCCAGGATAGGGGCAGGCTGCAAGCCCACCAGTTCTGCCGTCGTCATCTGGAAGCTGCCAAACAGGATATTGCTGGACATATTGGAGCCGGTGATAAAGGAGCCGAGCATTCCCACCAGCGCTGCCAGCGCCGCATAGTACGGCCCAAATACCGCGGAAAATCCACCCGCCAAGGCAGCGGTTTGGCCGGTGCCGCTCATAATATTGGCAAGCACCAAAAAAACCATGACAGAAATGGAGGAAGGCAGCGCCTTTTTGACGCTGTCCCGCAGAATACGCCGCCCACTGCCCGCTGTAAGCCAGCCCCGACGCCGAAAATAGAAGAACCCGAAGCCTGCCGCCAGGAACAGGAACACCCCGGCATTGGTGAGGCTGAGCGGTGAAAAACCGGCAATAGCTTCGGTGACCTCCACCCCACCGCTGGTAATAGCGGGGATACTAAGCGAAACCGAAACACCAGCCAGTACCTGCTTGACTGACGGAATAAGCAGGCAGACCAGTGAAAAGGCCGTCATGACAAGGTAAGGGGAAAAGGCGTGCAGGATCCCCATGCCCTGCGGCGCCTGTTCCGACAAAAGCGTTCCGCGCGACGGCTCCATGGCACGGCTGTTTTCCAGCTCCCACGGTGTATTGTAAAGTGGAAGCCGCCCCAAAAGAAGCGATACCACCAAAGCCAGACAGCAGGGAATAAAGCAGCAGAGTGTGGTATTGACCTGACTCATCAGCAGTTCCCCGCCGCCCTGCACCAGACTGAGCACCAGTACAGCGGGCAATCCGCGGCGAAGTGCTGCGCCCCTGCCGTAAAACCAGCAGACCAGTAATCCGGAAACAAGATTCATTGCGAAGAGCAGCGCAGCGGTCCACAAAGCACTTTGCCAGTAAAGGGGCATGGCTTCGTTCAAGCCCGCCTGCGCCGCCAGCGCATCCCATGCAGCGCTGAGCGTACCGAAGGTGTTGCCCCACGCCTCGCCCAAAGGGGCAATGGCAAGCGCCCAGAGCGGAGAAACACCTATTTCGATGAGGAGCGGCGCGCAGATCGCCACCGGTACGCCAAATCCGGTAATACCCTGCAAAAATGCCGCGAAAGCATAGCCGATGATGAGAATTTGCAGAAGCTTATTGGGTGTTGCCTGCTGAATGCCCGCACGAATGACACGAAATGCGCCAGCCTCCCGGACAATATTGTACATAAGGATTGCCGGACAGATGATGAGAATAATGCTGAGTGAACTCCATGCGCCCTTGGCAGCGCTGACCAGAATTTGCAGCGGATGCGCCCCAAATGCAGATAGAGCAATTACAGCATCTACGGCGACCGAAACGACCGCCGCGCGGCCCACGCTCCACTTGCAGCCCACCAGCAGAATAATGAGCAACAGTACCGGCACTGCTGCCAGCAGGCATAATAGGATTGGACTGAGTTCCATAGTATACTCCGTTCTTTCTCTTTATTAAAGCATAGCACAGCAGGTGTCGGTTCCCCATAGGGGCCCGACGCCTGCCGGCTAATCAAACTCTTTGTTATTATTGCAGGCCGTGCGCTTCACCAAAGGCAACCATCGCCTCTTCGAACATTTCCAGCGGTGCCTTAGAAATACCGGCACCGATCATACCAACACCGGGGCGTTTACAGGCAATAGCGGTATTGATGATGGGGGAAATACCGGTTTCCACTACTTTGAGAATATCGATACCGATGGGCGAACCACGGAAATCCATATCCGGCATGGCATACTGATCCTGCTCCGAAAGGGTGATTTCGTACATGTTGTTGGTATAGTTCACAGCGTCCTGGTACTTGCCAGCGCCCAGGAAACGGACAATGGCAGGGGCGGTAGCGATGGCCATGCCGCCAATGCCGCCGGTTTCCATAATGGCGCTGTCACCGATGTCCTTATTGGCGTCCTCCGCGGAATAGCCCGGGAAATAAGCACCTGCCACATCCGCTGCGGGAGCGGTAAACCAGCGGTCGCCCAGGCCGCTCACCCGGATGCCGATATTGACGCCGTTGCGGGCCATCGCGGTCACCATGGTGGAATGCTCGATGCCATGTGCTGCATCGGCGCAGGCCTTATTGGCCGCCATGGCAAAGTTGAGGAAAAACTGGTCATTGTTCCAGGTCAGGAAGTGCATAATCTGGGTAAGCGCCGCACGGCTTTCTACCACCTCGCACAGCGTTTCCGCTATGGTCTTTACAAACAGATTGGTAGCGGCATTATTGCGCATATGCAGCTCATCCCCCATGGCCAGCGCCTGAGAAATGATCATCTTTAGGTTAATCCCACCCATGGTGTGGACAACATCCTTCAGCGCCGGGCCCAGCACCTTTTCCAGCCACACCAGCTGGTCTACGGTATCCTGGCCGCAGCTGCCAAAGCGGATGCCCTTGCCGGTGCCCTCATTGATGGTGGAATAGGCATAATTGCCGTTCTCCTTATTCAACACGCAGATCATCGGCATGGAATAGGAGGTCACACCCGTCATGGGACCTACGGCATTGTGGTGATGGCACGGTTCATATTTTATCTTACCGCTGCCTGCCAGCGCAAGGGCTTCTTCATCATTTTCCGCCAGGCCTTCATATTTCAGTACGGCAACAATGGCTCCGCGCATGGGGCCGCACATCTCCTCCCACGCAATGGGTGGGCCTGCATGCAGCAGGGTGTACTTGTCAATTCCCAGCACCTCATGGGCAGGTTTGATATCCACCCAGTAGGGCTGGGCGTTTTTCAGTTTATTCACGGCGGTTTCATTGGCCTGCCGGATCATTTCCTTCAGATCGCTCATGGTTATCTCCTTTATTAACTATCTGTTGCGATTATTCTTCGGTTATCCCTTCGTACTCGGCCAGCGCATACAGGGCCTGTTCAAAGCACTCCATAGGAGGCTTAACGACACCCGCACCCACCTGCCCTACACCAGGCTTTTTGTGCGCCATACCAGTATTGATGACAGGCAGAATACCCGTTTCAATAACCTTGCGGATATCAATGCCTGTGCCGGTACCGGTAAAGTCCATGGTCGGCATCACATAGGCATCGTTTTCCCCAACGGTGATCTCCATCATATCGCGGGAATACTTCATGGCGCTGCTGATATTTCCGGCGCCGACAAAGCGCACCACCGCGGGAGAGGATGCCATGGCAAAGCCACCGATTCCAAAGGTCTCACAGATGGCACTGTCGCCCATATCGGGGTTGGCATCCGCTTCGGAATAACCGGGGAAATAGAGGCCGACCGGCATACAGGCGGGCGCCTGGAACCAGCGGTCGCCCAGCGCGCTGACCTGGATTCCGAAGTTGGTACCATTGCGGCTCATCGCTGTCACTACGCTGCAATGAGGAATGTCACGAACGGGATCCATGGTGGCCTTGCCGGCGGCCATCGCCAGGTTCAGGAAGAACTGATCGTTGGTGGAAAGGAAGCTGAGGATCTTAAAGCGTTTGGCCGGGTCTTCAACCGCGTTAGCAAGGTAAGGGGCCAATTCACGGGTAAGCAGTGAGGAAGCCGCCACATTACGCTGATGCATCTCATCGCCCATCGCCAACGCACGGGAAATAATGAGCTTGAGGGAAATCGGGCCGGATTCCTGGAGAGCTCTCTTCATAGCAGGGCCCAAATCATTCTGGATCCAGCGCAGACGGTCAATAACCTCCGTGGAGTTAGCGCCAAAGCGCATGACCTTGCCGATTCCTTCGTTAAATGTGCTGTAGGCGTAATTGCCGAAGGTCTTATTACGAACCACCCACAGTGGCATGGAGCTGGTAATCATACCGGTCATGGGGCCAACACAGTGCATGCTGTGGTTGGAGATAAAATGAATCTTACCGGAAGCGGCCATTTCTGCCGCCTCCTCCAAGGTGGAAGCCATCCCTTCATATACCGCGGCCCCCATAATAGCACCCTGCATCGGGCCGCACATCTCTTTCCAGGCGATAGGAGGGCCCGCATGGCCGATGGAATGGTTATCTAACTCCGGGATCACTTCCCCGGCCGGGCACACATCAATGAGTTCCGGTTCTCCACTGAGGATGCGCCGCAGCGCTTCCTTATTGGCTTGTTCTATTTTTTCCATATCATTCACCAATTTCTTTCGTATTTAGTCGCATTACCGCGGCGGAGGGGTGCCGGGGAGGGGCAGCCCACTTATACTTGGGCTGGTTAGCTTTTTCATTGTGCCACTTTCCTGGCTTTTCGTCATCGTTTCCGGTATCTAAAAAAAACGATTTGGAATATGCATGGTGCACAACAGGCCATTTCATTATTTATCTTAGCACAGCACTACAAAGCCCCCATTTTCTATTAGTCGGCAATAAATTCGCCAAATTATTTGTGGCGATGGAGGAAACAATATGCAGCATCAACAAAATTCTTCCGCATTTCTTTGATTCTTCTTTAACAAACTTCAATTGATTGTGCAGATTGCCCACCACTATGGGCGATATTTCGTGCACAGAACCATTGTTAATGCCTTATCAAGTTGGTATAATCGCCTTGAAAGTTGAGCCTCAACCAAACCAAATAAGTTCTACCGTTCAAATCTGCTAAAGTGCAAGCTGGCATAGACCGTGCGTGAGGGGCGCAGGTCCTGTGCCAAAAGGCACTTAACCAAAATGTGATCTGAAGTTCACTTAGGAGGTAAACTCTAATGGAAAAAAAGACTTTTATGCAAAAGCTGAAAAATATGGGACCTGCCGCTATTATTACCAGCGCATTCATTGGCCCTGGCACCATTACCACCGCTACCCTGGTGGGCGTTAAGTTCCAGTATGCTCTGCTGTGGGCCGTTGTCTTCTCCGGCATCGCCCTCATCGTCCTCATGGAAATGTCCTCCCGCATCGCCATCGCTTCTCACAAGAATGTCATCGATGCAGCCATCGCCCTGAAGCCCGAAAGCCGCGGCTGGCGCCTGTTTGTCCAGATATTTGTCGGCTTAGCCGTCGGTATCTCCTGCTTCGCGTTCCAGTCTGGCAATGAGATCGGCGCCTCCGCCGGTCTGCAGGATATCACTGGTATGCCCCAGTGGGTCTCCGCTCTCATCATCGGCGTTATCGCCCTTATCGCCGCCTTAGCCTCCAATAAGGTCTTGGAGACCATCATGCAGGTATTCGTCAGCGTCATGGGTGTTCTGTTCCTTGTTACCGCTATTGCTGTTGCCCCCAACCTGGGCCAAGTCGTAACCGGTTTGGTTCCTGTTGTTCCCGAAGGCGGCCTGATGAATACCATGGCGCTCATCGGTACCACCCTTATCGGCATGAACCTCATCCTGCACTCCATCACCTCTCAGGGCAAGTACACTTCCATTGAAGAGCTGCCCGATGCCCGTTTTGACATTCGTTTCAACATCATTATCGGTATTATCATCACTGCTTCTATCCTTATCACTAGTGGCACTGTGCTGTATGGGACCGGCACTTCCGTCAATGGCGCCCTGACCTTCACTAAATCTCTGGAGCCGGTACTGGGTTCCTGGGCCCGTGTGGTAGGCGATATCGGCCTGCTGGCCGCCGGTCTGTCCTCTGCTATCGCAGTCGGCTTCACCTTCAAGACCATCTTCAGCGCCCTGTTCCACTGGGAGGGCGGTTCCTCCTGCACCAAGGCCAAGCTGCTGGCGATCATCGTTATCGTATTTGGCACCGTGCTGGCCATGGTAAATACCTCCCCCGCTGCCATCATCGTAGCGGCCCAGGCCATCAGCGGTTTCATTCTCCCCTTTATCGCTATTCTGCTGCTGGTCATTGCCAATAGCAAAAAACTGCTGGGCAACTACACCAACTCTGTCATTCGTAATGTACTGGGCGGCATTGCTGCTGTAGCTACCCTGGGTCTGGCCATTCGTGCCCTGTATAACCTCATTACCACCCTCGCTAAATAATATCTTCGTCCCCTCAATGTTTTTCCCTAAATATATTTTCTCACAAAAAGAGAGCACCCACAAGGTGCCCTCTTTTTGTATCTGCACAAAGTGGAATGCCAAAAACCGCCCGGCACAAAACCGGACGGTCTTTTTATTAAAGAACTTACAGCAGGATAATACCCGCGGCTTCGCATTTCTGCATGGTATCGTCATCCCACACCGAAGACTGCACCTCACCGATATGGGCGGTCCCCATCAGGAACATGCACAGTCTTGATTGGCCAATACCGCCACCAATGGTCAGCGGCAGCTTTCCGGCCAGCAGCATCCGGTGGAAGGGCAATGTACGGCGGTTTTCACAGCCGGAAAGGGTCAGCTGGCGGTCCAGTGCCGCAGGATCTACACGGATGCCCATGGAGGACAGCTCGAATGCTGTTCCCAGCACTCGGTTATAAACCAGCAGGTCACCATTTAGGGTCCAGTCATCGTAGTCTGGGGCACGGCCATCATGGGGCTGGCCGCTGCGCAGCTTACCGCCAATCTGCATTAGGAAAACGGTGCCGTATTCCCTGGTGATGGCATTTTCCCGCTCCTTAGGGGTCAGCTCCGGGTAACGGTCTTCCAGCTCCTGTGTGGTGATGAAGGTGACCTCCGGCACCAGGTCCGGAACCGTATTCAGCTGCGGATATATGGCCCGCAGGGTGCGCTGAGTGGAAACGATCGCATCCACAATACTCTGTACCGTAGCCTTCAGATAGGCCACATTACGCTCCTCTGGCGTGATAACCTTTTCCCAATCCCACTGGTCCACATAGATGGAGTGAATGTTATCCAGCGTTTCATCCCGCCGGATGGCATTCATATCGGTATAAAGGCCCTTGCCGGGACGGAAGTCGTAGCGGTGCAGCGCCAGGCGCTTCCACTTGGCTAGGGAGTGCACCACCTGTGCATCCCGGCCGATATCCGGCACATCAAAGGAAACGGGGCGCTCCACTCCATTCAGGTCATCATTCAAGCCGGTGGAAGCCTCCACAAACAGCGGGGCCGATACCCGGCTGAGATTCAGATTTCCGCAGAGAGTATCCTCAAACACCCGCTTGATCAGGCTGATGGCCTTTTGGGTATCGTACAGGGAAAGGCAGCTGTGGTAACCTGCCGGAATGAACACTTTACTCATCGTTCCGCACTCCTTTGCGTAAAAAATATATCTGCAAGTATAGGCCTGCCCACGGCATTTGTCAAGCCAAAAATGAAATTTAACATGGCCTTAACTTGCAAAAAAGGCCAACCTACAGGGTCGGCCTCTCTCGGTTTGCAGGAACCGGCAAATATACTGCTCAAATCAATCCCTGCGCCCTGTAAAAAGCGATGAGCAGATCGACCATACGGCCGTAGCTCTGCACCCCATCGGTCTGGTCATTGGCCTTTAGGTAGGCATCGTTCCAGCGGTCAGCCGTTTCGCCTACCGGCGTTTCATACTTTTTCCAGTAACGGCTGTTGGCCGCCAGATCCCGCAGCACTCCTTCCGGCAGCAGCGTATAAATCTCCTGCCAGGCGTTTGGGTCATAGCGGTACAGGCGGTTTGTAGCATGGATAAGTCCCATCATCGCGCCGCTGTACCGCAGCTCTGTATTATCGCTATTATAGCAGGCCAGATAAGAAATAAAATTCGCCTCATCCTCCCGCATAAAGCCGCAGATGTGGGAAAGCTCGTGGCACATGGTGGAGGAGATCCCATAGGCCGGTTGGTGCACATTGATGTTCGGCTCCGAGATATAAGGAAAAATCACACCAGTCAGCTGAATATAGCTCATGACCTCTGAAAAATACATGGCTTTGGGGCGGGTCTGTCCCGCCAGGTCAAAGAGCTGTACCCCATAGATCTCATCCAGTGCCGTCACCGCACCAGTAGCGGTCTCCGCCAATTCCGCATAGGTCACGGAAGAAGCAAATACCCCCTCGCTATCTTCCTCACACTGTGGCCGCAGCTCCGCCGCCTGCCCCGCCAGCAGATGACAGAGTGACCGAAGCGTTTTCACATCCGTTGCCTCGGTTTGCAACCCCAGACTCTGCCCCACCGAAATACGGTAGTAATTAAGATCCCCAGTAAGAATAAACCAAAAGAATACCGCCGAAGCCGCTGAAACTATGATCCACAGCCGCTTTAAGCATACCAGCCACCAGCGTCCTTTCTGCCGGATGGCTTCCCGTATCCAAAGAACAAGGAACACCAGCGCAGCGGCCCCCAGCAAAAGCAGGATGACCTCCATTACCGAAAAGGGCACCCTCCCGGTCAGCGCTGTCAGCACAGTAGCCATACCATGATAAAATCCACGACTGTACAGATGCTCCACTTCTTCGGCATTGCCGCGCGCCAGATGGATCAGCAGCAAACCCACCGGCGTCAACAGTGTCAGCACCATGCAGGCAATGATACCGCCCCGACTCATCACACGGGGCTTCGTTTTTATAGCGGCCGCACTCATCATGGGAATTCCCTCACTGGGCCAGCTTGGCATTGGCCTTTTCCATAAAGCGCTTCGCCCGTATAATGGCACGGGTATGGCTGCCTTCGCCGATGGCACCGGCGGTATCTTCGGCATAAACCTTGAAAGAAAGAATTCTGCCCTCCACCGCGGTCAGTTCCGCCGTAACAGTCACTTTCATCCCCACCGGGCTGGCCGCGGTATGTCGCATATTCATCTCCGTTCCCACACTGGTGGTGCCTTCCTCCATCAGTCCGGCACAGCAGCCACAGGCTGCCGCTTCCATCCACGCAATAAGAACCGGGGTTGCCAATACAGGTAGGCTGCCGCTCCCCACATGGGCAGCGGTATCTGCCTCGGTAACGGTTTTATGTAAGGTAAAGATTTTGTTTTCCATAGTAGGTACTCCTTTTATGTTGTATTTTCTCGCCAAACATATTTAATGGACAATTATATTTAGCGTTATATCCTGTGTGAATTACTCAAACTGAATTAAGCACCTATTTGTACAATTATAAAATTTTTTGTTTGACTCAAGCTGAAATAAATTTTTTTGTTTCTTTAACATTGGCAACAGTGTGGCTTCTACAGCGATTTTATCAATTCCAAAAGAGCTGATAAAATATAGCTCCCCTCTTTTCCGTAAAACTCTATAACATTCATTCAAGATCTTTTCTAACTCGTTTTCAACATGCGCAGGTGCATTATAGAACACAATAACATCGACGCTATCACTTGCCATCTGTAAGTTAATGGCATCCATCAGTAGAAAAACTATGTTTTCTGCATTCCTTACCGATGGCAGCAAGCGACTATCGTCTAAATCAATGCATGTTACAGAATGAGCATACTGGCCGCTTCGAGGGAAAATTCTCCACTGCCGCAAGCAATTTCCAAAACATTTTTATATTCTATACTGTGAACGATTTGGTTTAGCGCCTCTGTAATCCTTCGCATATCCGTAGCCTCATATCGTCTTTTCTCATGCATTTTCATGCCTGTCCAAAATAGCATTTGTCATTCCACCTCTATTATAAAAAAAGACGCCGCATCTGTAAAGCGACATCTTTTTACAATCCGCAAAAGCCGCAGGTCGGCCCGCTCCATACAGAAACTTCACTCACTGCGCCGCCGGTATCCGCTCGTGCATCTGCAGGGTGCTCTGCTCCCAGCCGCAGCACAGGATATCCCCGGCACGCAGCTCCCCGGCCAGCAGCCGTTCCGTCAGCGGATCCTCCACCATGGTGCGTACCAGCCGCCGCAGCGGGCGCGCCCCATAGGGGCCCTCCTCCGCCCCCGCAACAATCTGTTCCACCACCGTGTCCTCAAATTCCATCCCGATCTCCTGCTCCCGCAGGCGGCTTTGCACCCCCTGCAGCAGCTGCACCGCGATCTGCCGCAGCTCTTCCTTTCTCAGTGGCTGGAACAGGATTGTCTCATCCAGTCTACCCAACAGCTCCGGCCGCAGCTGTTCCCGCAGTTTGGAGAGCACCATCGTCTTCGCGTCCGCCCCGGCATCGCCAAAGCCCATCCTCTGCGGATGCAGCATCGCCTCCGCTCCCAGGTTACTGGTCAGGATAACCACCGTATTGCTGAAGACCGCCAATCTGCCCTGGCTGTCGGTCAGCCGCCCATCCTCCAAAATCTGCAGCAGCAAATTGTAAAGATCCGGGTGTGCCTTTTCTATCTCATCAAAGACCACCACGCTCATTGGGTGTTTTTTCACCGCCTCAGTCAGGATGCCCCCTTCCTCACACCCCACATAACCGGGGGGCGCCCCAATAAGCCGGGAAATACTGTGCGGCTCCCGGTATTCGCTCATATCCAGCTTGATGATATTCTCCTCGCTGCCGAACAGCGTTTTGCCCAATGCGTAGCACAACTGGGTCTTGCCCACTCCACTGGGCCCCAGGAACAAAAAACTCCCGATGGGGCGCCGGGGATCCCGCAGCCCAGCATTGCTGCGCAGGATGGCATGGATAACCGTCTCCACCGCCTCCTGCTGTCCTACCACACTCTGCCGCAGGCCATTTTCCAGCTGCTCTGCCGAAAGGCCCTGTCCCCCCGCAAGCCCTGTCATCGCCCCCGCCGCCTGCTGCACCTCTCGCTGGGTCAGTATCAGCCGCCGGGATGCTCTCATTCCACTCTCCAGCATGCCTGCCCGGTGGATCCGCAGCCTGGCCGCCGCCTCATCCAGCAGGTCCAGCGCCTTATCCGGCAAAAAGCGCGCCGGGAAATACCGCACCGAAAGCCGGATCGCAGCCTCCAGTGCGTCCTCGGTAATGATCATCCCGTGGTGCTGTTCATAGCGCGGGCACAGCCCCCGCAGGATCGCCATTGTCTGTTCCTCGGTAGGCTCCTCCACCAGCACACTTTGGAACCGCCGGGCCAGCGCGCCGTCCTTTTCGATGGTCTTGCGGTACTCCGCTATGGTGGTGGCACCAATAACCTGCAATTCCCCGCGGGCAAGTTTCGGCTTCATGATATTAGCCGCATCTACTGCGCCTTCCGCCGCGCCAATGCCCATAATGGTATGAATCTCATCAATAAAAAGAATCACATCCCCAGCCGCCGCCACTTCCTCCATAATGGACCGGATCCGCTCCTCAAAGTCGCCGCGATACTTAGTACCGGCCACCATTGCTGGCAAGTCCAGAGTAATGATCCGCTTATCCGCCAGAGCCAGCGGCACCCGGCCCTCCGCAATGCGCTGCGCCAGTCCCTCCACCACGGCGGTCTTGCCCACTCCCGCCTCACCGATCAGACAGGGATTATTTTTGGAACGCCTGGAAAGGATCTGCAATAGCCGCTCTGTCTCCTGTTCCCGCCCAATGACCGGATCCAGCCGCCCCTGCCGGGCCAGCTCAGTCAGCTCCCGGCCAAATCGGTCCAGCATCACACTGCGGATCTGCCGCTGGGCCTTTCCCACCACCTTGGGAATCTGCCGGTCGTTATTCTGCTCGCACTGCTCCAGCCGTATCGTCTCTCGCAGGGCAATGGTCAGGTTGGGGATATCCACTGCGAGCTTATTCATCAGTCTTACCGCCCCGGAATCCTGTTGTCCGCACAGCGCCAGCAGCAGGTGCTCGGTCCCCGCCTGCAAAAATCCGCCCATCTGGGCCTCCCGCAGCGCTTCTTCCACTGCGGCACGGTAATGCACCGTCGTTTCCTCCGACTCCAGCAGGGTGGGATGTCCCCTACCCACCATTTGCAGCAGGGCACGCTCGGTCTTTCCCGCTGTTACACGCCGCTGAAAAAGCAGCGTATAAGCCGCTCCGGCCCCCTCTCGCAGCAATGCCAGCAGCAAGTGCTCACTGCCGATATAGGTATGCCCTGCCTGCTGCGCCGCCCGCTGGGCGCCCTCCAATGCCGCAGCCGCCCGCGGTGTAAAGCCATTGTATTGATTCATAGGGTCTCCCCTCCTTTTTTGTTCTGCCCTTAATATTGGCTGCATCCAGTCGCTTAAACGCCGCACCAAAATCTCCCCGCGACATAAGATGGGGTGATCCCAATGTAAAGGAGGCATCTCTGCTATGTTTGGTAACTGCTGCAATACCTGCTGCCCTGCCGATAGCAACCGTGGGCTCTTCGGCATCTGCCTGAATGACGCCACCCTGGTCATCATTCTTCTTGCTATCTGGCTGCTGAGCAGCGGCGGACTGAGCGGCTACGGCGGCTGTGGCTGTGGCTGTAATACATGCGGCGGCGGACGCAGTGGCTGCGGTGACTGCGGCTGCGGCTGCAACTAACCTTTTTTGAATAATAGGAGGGTACACTATGGGCTGCAATTCTTGTGGATGCGGCGGCAGCTGCGGCTGCGGCAATAACTGGTGGTGGATCATCATTCTCATTCTGGTGTGGCTGTGGCTCACCGGAGGCAATGCCACCAACATCTCCGCCTACCGCACCTGCGGCTGCGGCGATAGCAGCACGTTCGGCTGCGGCGGCTGCGGCTGTGGCTGCAATTAAGCCAACCCCACGAAAAAAAGGGAGCCAAAAGGCTCCCTTTTCTTTATGCAGAATTATTCTTCTTTTGCGGGCAAAGGTACCGTTCCATTTTCTATCAGATCCGTGATTGCCGCCACCGCGCCCTGCGGAATACTCCGCTGCGCCAGCATCATACGGTTGCGCATGGCTGCGCTGCTCAGCAGCCGCCGCACGGCAGAAAGGGTATCCCGCACGCTCTCGGTCCCCAGCGCCATCCCATAGCGAGTAAAGAATTCCAGATTGCGGCTCTCGCAGCCGGGGACGCTCAGCATCAGCACCGCCGGCACCCTCTTTTGGGCGATCTCGGTACAGGAAAGCCCGCCAGGCTTACCCACTACCAGGTCGGCCGCCGAATAGTAAAGATCCATCCGGTCGGTAAAGCCCACCGGGTACAGCCGCTCCAGGAATTTGGCATACCGCTGCAGCTCCTTCAGATCGCCCTTGTTCTTCCCGCAGATGACCACCACAAAGCTATCCTTGGGCAGCCGACGCAGCAGTTTCAAGGCCAGGGTCGTCATCGGCCCGCAGCCGATGGAACCGCTCATCACCAGTACCATCTCCCCCTGCTGGGGCAGGTGCAGCAGCCGCCGGGCCACATTCTGGTCCACATGGGCGGCCATTGCCGGGTTGGTGGGAATACCCAGCGGCAGCAGACGATCCTCCGGGATGCCCCGGGCGGTAAATTCCGGGATCAGCCTCTCATCCGGAATGACCCAGTAATCGGGCGTGATCTCATCCACGCAGGGGCTGCAGGTGTAATCGGTAGCGATAAAGTAAAACGGATTTTTATATTCATATTTCCGGCGCAGCCTGGTCAGCATCTCCGCCGGGAACACATGCGGCGTCACTATGGCATCGAATCCACCCGAAAGCAGGTAGCGGTACAGCTGCGGCACACAAATGGCATTCATCTTGTATTCAAAGGAGGTCTCATCCTCCCCCAGCACCCGCTCTTCTTTTTTGCGGTAGCCCGCCCCGTATATTTTGGGGAAATACCGGTAGGCGATGGTGTGCAGGTGGCTGATCGCCTCCGAAAAATGCTTGGGCCCAAAGGAAAGAGCATCCGCCACCGCGCAGGTGTGCCCGCGGGATTCCAGCTCCCGGCGCAGGGCTGCCGCCGCGGCATTGTGTCCGCCGCCGGTATTGCAGGTCAGGATGAGAACTTTCATGTCGTTTCGGCCCCCTTTCTTTGACAGCGCCGCAGCAGGGCGCACAGCCGCGGCCGGTTATACCGTTGGATGATAATACACGGAATGTGAGAGAACCCATACAGCAGCACTACCAATACCGCCATCGGTCCATGAGCAAAGACAAATACCAGCGGCGTCGCCAGCATCAGTACCCAGTGGATGAGCTCCGCCACACAGGTTTCCTGCAGCAGTCGGGTAGCGTTTTCGGCGTCGTTCTGCCCACGAATGGTCTTGGCATATTCATGCCCCCCCCAGCGGCTTTTATCCGGCACCCTGTCCTTCCACTTGCGGATCTCCATTTTTTCATAGATCTTGCCGTTTTTCTCCCATGCGCAGGGCTTGTAGGGGAAGCGATCCCAGTGAAACCACCGGCGGGGCAGCAGCTCCCCAATGATCCCGCCGCTGATGCCCAAAGCCGCGATCACCCCCACCGAGATGGTCGCCTGCAGGGCGGCCTCCGGCGCAAACAGCCACAGCGCTCCCAGGATAGCCGCTACGGCCAGACAGATCAAAATGGGCGTCAAGATCGTCATAGGTTTCTCCTTTTCCTCATTTACAGTATGGCGAAAAAAGCTGTAAGAGGTATTATAGCATCGCGGCCGCCTTATTTCCATCCGGGAATATTAACATTATCTTAATTTGGGACACACCGGCCTATTTGGGTAAAAAAAGGAGGACCCTGCGATCCTCCTCTGTGCTCAGCGGTATTCCGCCGCCTGTCTGGCAATATAGGCCGATTCCGGCAGTGTATATTTCTCCCTGAATTTCACATACATCTCCCGGAACGCATCGCTGTCACGCTTCATTTCGTTCAAGTAGCGGTGGGAGTCCAGCGCGTCGTGCTGCAGCTCGATGACCGCCACCGCAATATTGGAGCAGTGGTCGGAAATCCGCTCGTAGTCAGTCAGCAGGTCGGTTAGGATAAATCCCAGCTCGATGGAACAGCGGCCCGCCTGCAGGCGCGCCAGATGATTCTGCTTGATCTCCTTGGTCAGTGCGTCAATGACCTGCTCCAACGGCTCCACATGGTGGGCCATCTCATGGTCGGTATTGATATAGCAATCGGTTGTCAACTGCAAAATCTCCCGCACCGCAGCGGAAAGCACCCCCAACTCCCGCCGGGCCTCCTCCGAGAAAAACAGCGATTTGATCTCCAACTCCTTACCGGCCTTTACCAGGTTTACGGCGTGGTCGCCCAGCCGCTCAAAGTCCCCGATGGCGTGCTGCATTTTCCCCACGCGGCGGCTGTCCTGCTGGGAAAGCGCCTGCGCCGAAAGGTACACCAGGTAGGTATCCAGCCGGTCCTCATACAGATCCAGCGTGTCCTCCTGCTTCAGTACCACCTCGGCGTCCTGCTCATTGTAGGCGCCGATGAGCGAGATCGCCCGTTCCAGCGAATCTCTTGCCGTCCCGGCCATCCGGAAGGTATAGTGGTCACACTCCTGCAGCGCCACCGAAGGGGAGCGGAGCAGCAGCAGGTCGGGCGCGTACTGCATGGAGTCCTTAGGTGCCGTTTCGTCTTTGGCCTTCACCAGCCACTTACCCAGCTTCACCAGGTACTTGGTAAATGGCATCAAAATGGCGGTAATAGCCAGGTTATAGATGGTATGCACCATGGCAATATTCCATGGTGTCACTGCAATATGGATAAAATCAAGCTGAAGCACCGAGGTGATCAACAGGTACAACGGCAGGCAGATAACAGTACCAATGACCTTGATGGAAAAGTGGATGACCGCCACCCGCTTGGCCTTGTAGCTTGTCCCAATGCTGGAAATCAGCGAGGTGGCGCAGGTGCCAATGTTCAGGCCCATCACCATGGGAATGACCATCTCATAGGTCAGGCTGCCGGTCAGCGCCAGCGCCTGCAGAATACCCACCGAGGCCGCCGAGCTTTGGATCACGGCGGTAAACAGGGTGGCCACCACCAGGCCCAGTAACGGGTTACGCAGCCCCGCTAGGATCGCCGAAAACTCCGGCATCTCCGCCAGCGGGCTTACCGCGTCGCTCATCACCACCATGCCGTACATCAGCACTGTAAAGCCCACCAGCACCGTACCAATGCTCTTTTTCTTATCGTTTTTACACACCATCATCATCACTACGCCGATGATGGCTAAAATGGGCGAGAAATTTTCGGGCTTCAGCATCTTCAGCCACACATTCCCGCTTTGAATGCCGGAAAGGGAGAGGATCCACGCCGTCAGCGTGGTG
>ENA-ORLY01000947-ORLY01000947.1-human-gut-metagenome-genome-assembly--contig:-NODE-947-length-37627-cov-3.907031_pt1 | contig 37627 bp, 30 predicted proteins | sample MGYA00243071_ERZ508832 | MGnify/ENA primary metagenome ERZ508832 (study PRJEB26277, sample SAMN04329777) | human gut metagenome | biome: human-associated habitat | host: Homo sapiens | place: USA... | reverse complement strand
CCTCGAGGGCCCAGACTTCCATCTCGCCGAAGCGCTGGCCGCCGAACTGCGCCTTGCCGCCCAGAGGCTGCTGGGTAACGAGGGAGTACGGGCCGGTGGAACGGGCATGGATCTTATCGTCGACCAGATGATGCAGCTTGAGGTAGTACATGTAGCCGACGGTTACGCGGTTGTCGAACTTGTCGCCGGTGCGGCCGTCATAGACGACGCTCTTGCCGTCCTCGTCAACGCCGGCAGCGACCAGGGTCTCCTTGATGTCCTCGAGCGTTGCGCCGTCGAATACCGGCGTCTCGACCTTCCAGCCGAGCTTCTTTGCCGCGAAGCCGAGGTGTACCTCGAGCACCTGACCGATGTTCATTCGGGACGGTACGCCCAGCGGGTTCAGAACGATGTCGAGCGGACGGCCGTCCTCGAGGAACGGCATGTCCTCCTGCGGCAGGATGCGCGAAACGACACCCTTGTTGCCGTGGCGGCCCGCCATCTTATCGCCGACAGAGATCTTGCGCTTCTGTGCGATGTAGACGCGAACGACCATGTTGACGCCGGGAGACAGCTCGTCGCCGTTCTCGCGGGTAAATACCTTGACGTCTACGACGATGCCTGCCTCGCCGTGCGGCGCACGCAGGGAGGTGTCGCGGACCTCGCGCGCCTTCTCGCCGAAGATCGCGCGGAGCAGACGCTCCTCAGCGGTCAGCTCGGTCTCGCCCTTCGGGGTGACCTTACCGACCAGGATATCGCCGGCGTGCACCTCGGCGCCGACACGGATGATGCCGCGCTCGTCAAGGTTGCGCAGCGCATCCTCACCGACGTTCGGGATGTCGCGGGTGATCTCCTCGGGTCCGAGCTTGGTATCACGGGACTCGGACTCGTACTCCTCGATATGGATCGAGGTATATACGTCATCGCGGACCAGACGCTCGTTGAGCAGAACTGCGTCCTCGTAGTTGTAGCCTTCCCAGGTCATGAAGCCGATGAGCGCGTTCTTGCCGAGCGCAATCTCGCCGTTCTTAATGGCCGGTCCGTCCGCCAGAACATCGCCCACTTCAACGCGGTCGCCGCGGTTGACGATCGGGACCTGGTTGATGCAGGTGCTCTGGTTGGAACGCATGAACTTTGTGACGACATAGTCGTCGATATCGCCGTTATCGGTTGTCACGCGAATGAGGTCTGCGCTGACGCTCTTAACGACACCTGCGCGTTCGCACAGGACGCAGACGCCGGAGTCAACGCCTGCTTTATACTCCATGCCGGTACCGACGATCGGAGACTCGGTGCGGAGCAGCGGAACTGCCTGACGCTGCATGTTCGCGCCCATCAGCGCACGGTTCGCGTCATCGTTTTCGAGGAACGGGATCATCGCCGTTGCAACGGAGAAGACCATACGCGGGGAAATATCCATGTAATCGACGCGGGTCGGCTCAACCTGAATGAACTCGCCCTTGAAACGTGCGAGAACGCTGTCGTTTGCAAAGGTGTTGTCTTCATTCAGCTTTTCGTTTGCCTGCGCAACGATGAACTCGTCTTCCACGTCCGCCGTCATGTAAACGACTTCGTCCGTGACCTTGCCCGTCGCCTTATCAATCTTTCTGTACGGCGCCTCAATGAAGCCGTAGTGATTGATTCTTGCGAACGTTGCAAGGTAGGAGATCAGACCGATGTTCTGACCTTCCGGGGATTCGATCGGGCACATGCGGCCGTAGTGCGTGTAGTGAACGTCTCGAACCTCGAAGCTCGCACGGTCACGGGAAAGACCGCCCGGGCCCAAAGCGGAGAGACGGCGTTTATGCGTCAGCTCTGCCAGCGGGTTCGTCTGGTCCATGAACTGGGACAGCGGAGAAGAACCGAAGAACTCCTTGATTGCTGCAACGACCGGACGGATATTGATGAGAGAATGCGGTGTAAGGGATTCCATATCCTGACCCTGCAGCGTCATGCGCTCGCGGATCACGCGCTCCAAGCGGGAGAAGCCGATGCGGAACTGGTTCTGCAGCAGCTCGCCGACGGAACGGATACGGCGGTTGCCGAGCTGGTCGATATCGTCCGTAAAGCCAAGACCGACAGCAAGGCAGGTCATGTAGTTGATGGAGGAGAAAATATCATCAATGATGATGTGGTTCGGGATCAACTCGTCATGACGTGCGGTGAGCTGCTCTTTGAGCTTCTCTTCGTCGTCGCCGCACTCTTCGAGAATCTCGGAGAGCACTGCGTAGCGCACACGTTCGTTGATGCCGCACTCAGCCTCTGCATCAAAGGAAACGTATTTTGCGATATCGACCATGCCGTTCGAGATGACCTTCGTCTCCTTGTCGTCCTCAAGGGCAACCCAGGCGGTGGTCACACCGGCGTTGTCGATGTCTTCGGCAAGCGTGCGGGACACAACGGTGCCCGCCTCTGCCATCACCTCGCCGGTCGCCGGGTTGACGATCGGGCGGGAAAGCTGACGACCGGTGATTCTGCCGGCGAGGTTCAGCTTTTTATTGTACTTATAACGGCCGACTCTGGAGAGGTCGTAGCGTCTCGGGTCGAAGAACAGGCCGTTCAAATGGAACTGCGCGCTTTCAACCGTGGGCGGCTCGCTCGGACGGAGCTTCCTGTACACCTCAAAGAGGCCTTCCTCCATGGTGTGCGTGGTATCCTTATCGATGGTCGCAAGGATGCGCTCGTCTTCGCCGAAGTATTCCTTGATCTCTTCGTCGGTGCCGAGACCGAGTGCGCGGATGAACGCGGTCATCGGAAGCTTTCTGTTTTTATCGATACGCACGTAGAGTACGTCGTTCACATCGTTTTCGTACTCCAGCCATGCGCCGCGGTTCGGAATGACGGTGGAAGAGAAAAGCTGTTTGCCTGTTTTATCGTACTCCATCTTATAATAGACGCCCGGAGAACGAACAAGCTGGGAAACGATAACACGTTCTGCGCCGTTGATCACAAAGGTGCCGGACGGTGTCATCAGCGGGAAATCGCCCATGAAGACTTCAGATTCCTTGATCTCGCCCGTTTCCTTGTTGAGAAGGCGTGCAGTGACGCGCAGGGCCGCCGCATAGGTAGCATCGCGCTCTTTGCATTCCGTTACCGTGTAATTGGGTTTTTCGTCGAGCTTGTAGTTCACGAAGTCCAGAACCAGATTTCCGTTGAAATCCGTAATGCCGGAGACGTCGTCAAAAACTTCCTTCAGACCTTCCTTCAGGAACCAGTCGTAGGAATTTTTCTGAATCTCGATCAGGTTCGGCATATCGAGAACTTCATTGATGTGCGAGAAGCTCATGCGTGTGTTCTTGCCAAGCTGTACCGGCTTAACATTCACCATTGACTCAACCACTCCATTCTTAGTATTTGACCCGTGTTTTTAAGCAAAATCACTTAAAAACGGCGGAAAGAATATCCGTTCATGTGAATTTTATAGATTATGCTTGATTATTTTTCGGAACTGTGTTATAATGCAGATCAGAGAAAGAAATGGCATATCTATCCATGATGATACATTGTAATATGATACACCGTATCTGTGGATTTGTCAAGCCTTTTCCCGAAATTTTTCGGGTTTTATTCCCTTTTTCTTTTCTCAAATTCCAAAGCAGAATAAATTGAATTTTGACCCGTATACCCGATAGCACATGGACCTTGTAAACTGCAATCGGGCTTTATTTTTATCCGCTGCTAATCATTTTAATTTGAGGAGGAACACTGTATGAAAAAGCATTTTGCAAAGCAGATTTTCGCCGCGGCCCTTGCAATCAGCTTCGTGTGCGGGCTTTCGGCATGCCGTGAACGCGAAGAAGAGCAACTCACGTTAAAGCCGGTGATTTATCTTTACCCGGAAGAAGAAACGGACGTCTCGGTTACGCTCGCGTACGACGGAACGCTCACTTGCACCTACCCGAATTACAAAACCGGCTGGCATGTTTCGGCGAAACCTGACGGTACTCTGACGGACGAGGACGGCCAAACGTATAACTACCTGTACTGGGAAGGCACGGACAGCGCGGAATACGACCTTTCCCACGGCTTCTGCGTAGCGGGCAGTGACACCGCCGCTTTCCTCGAAAATGCCTTGCGCGACCTCGGACTCACCCGCAAAGAAGCGAATGAATTCATCGTGTACTGGCTTCCCCAGATGCAGGAAAATCCCTATAATCTCATCGCGTTTCAGTCCGACTGCTATACGCAGGTGGCGCAGCTGGATATCTCCCCCGCGCCCGACACGCTCCTTCGGGTCTTCATGGCGTGGAAACCGCTTGAAGAGAAAGTCGACATTCCCGCGCAAACGCTCACCGCTCCCGCCCGCGACGGCTTCACAGCGGTGGAATGGGGCGGCAGCCGCATAAACTGAGCCGCAGCTCTTGCCCGTGCAGAGTCTCACGGCGTTCATACCGCTTAAAAACACGCAAAACCTTCCCGGTTTCCAAACGGAAACGAAACCGGGAAGGTTTTTGTTTTGTTTATGTTGAATTTTGGATGCCGAAGAAATTAAGTTAAAAAGCGAAAGCCGCTTTCAAAACGAATTCTTGCGTTTTAAGTATGTACTTGCGTGTACTTTTACGCGGATTCGCTTACGTTTCTGCCTCTTTCCCCTCGCCTTTTTCGTCCGCCTCGGTATCCTCGCAGGCACAGATGGACGCGAACGTGTAGGACTCCAGCTTATTGCGCACAAGCTGCGAGACCTCACCGTAGATGTGATGCAAACGGCACGAGGTGCGCTGGCAGCTGTACGCATCGCCCTGGCAGCGGGAAATCATATACGGCCCCTCCACCGCCTCGATCACGCTGCGCAGCGTGATCTCCTTCGGCGGCTTTGCAAGCTCATAGCCGCCCTTTGCGCCCTTATACGAGCGCACGATGCCGTCCGAAACGAGCGTGCGCAGAATCTTCAGCGTAAAGCGCAGCGTGACGCTTGTGCGCTCCGAGATCGTTTTGGCATCTGCGCGCCCGGGGTTCACGGCCAAAAATTCCACGATGCGGACTGCGTAGTCCGCTTCCAGTGTCATGTGCATGGTATGTGCCTATCCTTTCGGGATCAATCCAGAAAATCCTTCAGCTTCTTGCTGCGGCTCGGGTGACGGAGCTTTCTGAGCGCCTTTGCTTCAATCTGGCGGATACGCTCACGGGTGACATTGAATTCCTTGCCCACTTCCTCGAGCGTGCGGCTTCTGCCGTCCTCAAGGCCGAAGCGCAGGCGCAGCACCTTTTCCTCACGCGGGGTGAGGGAATCGAGCACATCGCCGAGCGTTTCGCGCAGCAGCGTATGGGAAGCGGCATCTGCCGGGGCCGGTGCGTCGTCATCCGGAATAAAGTCGCCGAGGTGGCTGTCCTCTTCCTCGCCGATCGGCGTTTCAAGGGAGACAGGCTCCTGCGCGACGCGCATGATCTCGCGCACTTTATCAACCGGCATATCGAGCTCGTCGGAGATTTCCTCCGCGGTCGGCTCATGGCCGCTCGTGTGGAGCAGCTGGCTGGAGACCTTCTTCACCTTATTGATGGTCTCCACCATGTGCACCGGGATACGGATGGTGCGGGCCTGGTCGGCGATGGCGCGCGTGATAGCCTGACGGATCCACCACGTTGCGTAGGTGGAGAACTTGAATCCCTTTGTATAATCGAACTTTTCAACAGCCTTGATGAGGCCGAGATTGCCCTCCTGAATGAGGTCAAGGAACTGCATGCCACGGCCGAGATAGCGCTTCGCGATGCTGACGACAAGACGCAGGTTCGCTTCGGAAAGGCGCTTCTTTGCGGCTTCGTCGCCGTCCTTGATGGCGATGGCAAGACGCACTTCTTCTTCGGAGGAAAGCAGCGGCACGCGGCCGATCTCTTTCAGGTAAACTTTGACCGGGTCATCGATGGCGACGCCTTCCATGCCCATGCCGGCGTCAAAATCGTCCGTATCTGCGCCGGATACTTTGGAAAGGTCGATGTCATCAATCTGGATATCGCTGAAGTCATCGATAATCTCAATGCCGTGCGATTCCAGTGTATCATAGAATTTTTCAATGTGCTCCGGGTCGAAATCCAATTCGCCGATGGCGTCGAGGATCTCCTTTGTGGTGAGCTGGCCTTTGCTTTTGCCGAGCTCAATCAGATCGCGGATCACGGTTTTCTTATCGGGTGCTGCCATAGTTTATCATACCTTTCCTGTGTTTTCCCTTATTCCCTCGGCAGCGTCTGCACGCTGCCTTTTTATCTCAATTCTGTTTTAAAGCATAACGTTCCTATTTTTTCTGTTTGCGCAGTGCATCGAGCTGCGCCTGCAGGTCGGCGGGGTTCGCGCCACGCACCTTATCGGTATCGGTCAACGCGCCTTCGCTCAAAATGATCTGCACGTATTCTTCCGCGTCTTTGGCGGTGATGCCGGCGTTTTCCTGCACAATCTTCGCAAGGCGGCCCATTTCGTCCGGCGTACATTCCGCCGAAAAGTCTGTAATCTGCGGCGATGTGACCGTTTCTTCGTTTATAATCTTGCCCAGGAGGCTCTGATATAACCGGCGATTGAACACCGTCACGAATTTTTCGGGCGGCACGCGGCGGTTCAGGCTCTGTGCGAGGTCATTATTGTGGAAAAGGCACGCGATGAGCCGCTCTTCGGCGTTGGCCACGCGGACATAGCGGCGCTTTTCGGGGTTTACGGTATCGCGCCGCGCGGAAAGCTGCTCCGTCATGTCCCTTTGCTGCTGCCGCTGCGCCGCACGCGCTTTTTTGCGCACGGAAACGGACATCTGCTGCAAAATGGCGTTTTTGTCAACATTCAATTCCTGCGAAAGGCGGCTGACGTACACGTCGCGCTCAATGGCGTTTTCAAGGCCCGCCAGCAGCTCTACGGCGGCCATCAGGTATTGAATACGCCCGTTTTCGTTGCTTAAATCATACCCGCTTTTCAGCTTTGCAAGGCGGTATTCCACATCGTTTCCGCTTTGCTCAATGAGCCTACGGAAACGCGCCGCGCCTTCATCACCGCATGCGTTGATGAACTCGTCCGGGTCTTTGTTGCCGGGCACGGCCATGACGCGCACCAAAAGCCCTGCGCCGCGCAGAATGGGAATGGCGCGCTGTGCGGCCTTTTGACCGGCTTCGTCGGAATCGTAGCAAATGACGACCTCTTTCGCATAGCGGGCAATGATGCGCGCCTGCTCTGCGGTGAGTGCCGTGCCGAGCGACGCAATGGCATTTTCAATGCCCGCTTTGTGCAGCGAGATGACGTCCATATAGCCCTCAGCTAAAATGATGCGGTCGTTTTCGAGCGCGTTTTTTGCAAAATTCATTGCGAAAAGGCCGCTGCTCTTGTGGTAGACCGGGGTATCCGATGTATTTATGTACTTCGGCTTTTCATTTGTCAAAATGCGCCCGCCGAACGCGACCACGTTGCCGCGCAGATCAATGATAGGAAACATGACGCGTGCGTGGAAACGATCCATCGCGCGGCCGGAGCGCGTCTCCACCGCGACGTTCGCCGCAATCATCTCGCGCTCGGAATAGCCCTTGGAGCGCAGGTGATTAACGAGCGCAAAGCGGCTTTCCGGCGCCCAGCCGAGCCCAAAATGGCGGATCATTTTCATGGGCAGGCGTCTGCGCGCAAAATAATCAAGCCCCGGCTTACCCTCCGGGCTTAAAAGCGCGCTGTGGAAAAAGCGGGCGGATTCGCGGTTGATTTCCAGCACGCGCTGACGCAGGCGGCTCATGGAATCGTCCACGCCCTGCTCCGGCATTTGCAGCCCCACGCGGTCCGCGAGCATTTTCACGGCCTCGATGTAGTCGAGATTTTCAATCTTGCGGATGAATGTGATGACATCGCCGCCCGCGCCGCAGCCGAAGCAGTAAAACGAGTTATTCTCCGGGTAGACGTTGAAGGACGGTGATTTTTCGTTGTGGAAGGGACACAGTCCCACCATGTTTTTGCCGCGCCGCTTTAGGTTGACATACGAGGAAACGATGTCTGTAATGTCGCAGCGCGATTTTAAGTCCTGCATAAAGGACTCCGGCAACGGCATTCCACCGCCCCCTTTCGTGACCGCCGGCGCGATGCCGTTGGGATTACGGGCAAAGCTCGGAGCAAAACGCCCTGATTTTTGCCCTCATAGTATTATATACGCCGCAAACGGCGAAATTACTTCTTTTATTCTTCAAATTCAAAAAATTTTTTTCCGTCTTCTGTCACATCGACCTGCCCATTTGTGGCATCCGCAAGTTTTTTGCGGAATGTGCCGAGCAGCTCGGGCGCCAAATGAAATTTGACGGTGACTTTTTCCTCAAAGACCGTGTCGTCCGTCACGCCGCCGCATTCCGGAACAAGCGATGCAACGCGGCCGTACCGGCCGTAATCGCAGGTAAGCGACAACAGCAGGCACTCGCGCATGGTAATGATCTGTGCCGCCTGCAGGGCGATGGACGCGGTGTGCGAATACGCGCGAACGAGACCGCCGCCCCCGAGCAGAATGCCGCCGAAATAGCGCGTGGCAACCGTGACGACATCCGTAACGCCGCTTTTGCGCAGGACATCCAGCACCGGCATACCGGCCGTGCCCTGCGGCTCGCCGTCATCCGAAAAGCGCATGGTGCCGTCGCGCAGGATATACGCATAGACGTTGTGACTGGCATCCCAGTGCTCGGATTTTTTGGACGTGATGAAATCGAGCGCCTCCTGCTCGGTCTGCACCGGGCAGGCATAACCGATGAAACGCGATCGCTTTTCCACAAACTGGTCCTGCGCGTTTTTCCGCACGGTTTTGTACTCTGCCATTTTTACCGCTCCCCTCTGTTTTGAAACGAACGCGATTTGCCTTTGGAGAAAAAATGGGCGATGCCCGAAAGAGCACCGCCCTGAACGATCCATATAAATTTACTTCGTGATACCGTAGCGCTTGTTGAACATATCAACACGACCGCTTGTATCAACCAGCTTCTGCTTACCCGTAAAGAACGGATGGCACTTGGAGCAAATTTCAACGCGGATGTCCTTCTTTGTGGAACGCGTGTGAATCACATTGCCGCATGCGCAGGTAATGGTCGTTTCCTGATAGTCCGGATGTATATTCTTCATATCTGTCACCTCTTTCGGTTGATCTGCGGTTAGTCGGTTAACAGCGAAGTTAACACATAAACATAGCGCTAATTATGTTAGCACAAAAAATTCTAAAATGCAAGGTCTTTTTCAAAAAAACAGAAAACTTTTTTCTTTTTCTTCCCGAAAGCATCCGTTTTTTTCGTTAGGCGCCGATGTAGCGAAGGTATTCTTCGAGGCAAAAGGAGAGTCTGCGGATGGCGGCGGCGTGCTCTGTGCCGACATAGCGCAGGACAAGATCATTGCGTTTAAGGCCGGTTTCGTCCTCTTTTCCGGCGGGATAGCGGAACACAAAGCCGTAATGCGCCATGTTTCTTTGCAGCCAGCCGTAGGTATCCGTTGTCGAAAACGTTGCGGGGTCGTCCTGCACGGTGACGCACAGGCCGCTTTGCAGGTCGCTTGTGCCGGGCGCGGACACGGTGGATTTTGCGTCTTCGCGCGCCATAATCTTGGTGGAACCTGCCGCGATAAGGCGCTCGACTTCGGCGTTATAAAGCGATTCCTGCTCTGCATAGGACACATAGCCGCCGGAAAACTTGAGCGTGACACCGTCTGCTTTTGCGGCATCGCACAGTGCGGTGAGTGCCGGCACAATGCGGGCATCGACCGTGACGCTGTCAAACTCGGCGGTCTCCTCGGGGGCGAAATCCGCGTCCGCAGGGTGATCTTCGTTGATGACGAACAGATTCACGCTGTCCTCGAGCACGGGCAAGTCGTTTTCCTCCGTGCTTGCAGCGGGGGACGCGGTGGGCGGTACGGTGGCCTGCGGCAGGGAATCCTCCGGATCTTCGGGCGGGAAAAGCACCGGCAAACCCCACATGACGAACAGTGCAAGCGCCATGAAAGCGGCGGCGCAGATAAGCAGAATACCCGTCCAACGCTTTAGGTTCATAATGCGCTCCAAATGCAGCGGACGCGGCTTTTGAATGGGGCTGTATTTTTTTCGTTTCCGCACGGTGCTCTCCCCTTTCTTTCGGTATCTTTTACTATTATATCGGATGACGGGAAAAAAGCAAGTCGAATTCCTTTACAACAGAAAAACGCCCGAGCCGTGAAGCCCGGGCGCCGTGCATTTCAGTTCACGCTATTTTTTGAAGAATTACTTCTTTTTGCTTTTACGGGAGGGAATCTCGGTGGTTTCCGGGTCTACCTTTCCCATTTCGGAAGCTGCACTGCTAAGACCGTCCTCGCCGCTGCTGAGCTTGCCGTTATTGACGATGAGGTTCGTGACAATGCCGACGATGAGGGCAACAGCCAAAGACGTGATGTTCAGCAGAGCGCCGCCGGTGATGCTGTTCGTGCCGAAGCCGAAGTACAAACCGCCGATGCCGCAGACGAGGATGGAGCTGACGACAAACAGGTTCTTACTGTTGCCGAGATCAACACGGTGGAGCATCTGGAGACCGGAAACGGCGATGAAGCCGTAGAGCGCGATGCACGCGCCGCCCATGACGCACTTCGGAATGGAGTTAATGAGCACGACGAACGGAGTGAAGAAGGAAAGCACCATGCAGCCGAGTGCCGCGGTGAGGATGGAAACGACGGAAGCGTTGCCGGTGATGGCGATGCAGCCGATGGACTCGCCGTAGGTGGTGTTTGCACAGCCGCCGAAGAACGCGCCCACAATGGAGCCGAGGCCGTCGCCGATGAGGGTCTTATCGAGGCCCGGGTCTGCGATGAGGTCACGGTTGACAACCGTGCTGAGGTTCTTGTGGTCAGCGATGTGCTGTGCGAGCTCGACGACGCCGATCGGAATGTAGATCATGGCGATGTTGCCGATGGCAGCCGCATCAAGCGGATACTGGCCGTTCGTCTCGATTGCTTTGAGGAAGAAGAACTTCGGATAATCGACGATGCTGGTGATGCTGAATGTGCCGAATGCATCGATGAAAGGCTGGAAGGAAAGGAGCTTGAGGCTCTCTACACCCGTTGCCATGCCGATGATTGTAAAGACGAGTGCAAGCGCATAGCCCGCGCCGATGCCGACGATAAACGGAATGAGCTTGACGGTTTTGGAGCCCTTAACGGACGCTATGACAATCATGAAGAAGGTGAAGATGCCGCAGATGATGGCAGCCCAGTTGTAGGTCTCGCCGTATACGACAGCTGCAGCGCCGTTGCCCATGATCCAGCTTGTTGCCGTGCCGGAGAGGGACAGACCAATGAGCGCAACGATCGGCCCGATGATGACGGACGGCATCAGCTTATTGACCCAACCGGAGCCGACGACCTTGATGACAAGACCGATGATGACGTAAACAAGACCTGCGAACGCAACGCCGATGAGCATGCCCCAGTAACCGTAATTCTGACCGATTGTAGCCGCATACGCGCCGAGGAAGGTGAACGAGGAGCCGAGGAATACCGGGCTTCTGCGCTTGGTGCAGAACAGGTATACGATGGTGCCGATGCCCGCGCCGAACAGTGCGGCTGCGGCGTCTGCCTGCAGACCGTAGCTGGTGACAAGCAGCGGTACGAGCAGCGTAGCCGCCATGATGGCGATCATCTGCTGGAATGCGAAGACCAGTGTTTTGCTGAACTTCGGCTTATCTTCGATGCCGTAAATCAACTTCATGAAATCATTTCCTTTCTTCCGAACCGTGGTTTCATTTCTTACCCCAAAACACGTTCTCTTCTCCCCTACGCTTTTCCGAGCATAAAGAAAAGCTCTGCCTGTAAAATGGGCAGAGCTTGAGCCTTGTCAGCACGCCGTCTGTAAAGACGTATTAAGAGTCAATCTTGCCAATATCACAGTATCGGGGTTAAAGATCGTATTTCGTTTTCCAACGCTAAACTATAGCACAACATTCGACGAAAGTCAACGTAATTCGCGCACTTGTGAATAGTTTGTGAATATTCATCAAAAAAAGGCAGCACAAGACAGAAAAAGCTCTCCGAACCATGCGAAGAGCTTTTACGTTTATAAGGATCACCGGTTTTTATTCGGTTTATAGCTGACTGTGCCGCACAGGCGATCGCCTGCGTCGCCGGCTGCGGTGGGAATGTAGCCGTTCTCGTTCAGCGGGCCGGGTGCGTAGTTTGCCGCGTAGATTTTGACATTCGGGTGCTTTTCATACAGCAGCTTGATGCCTACCTCGGACGCGAAAATGCACATGAACTTGATGTTCTTGCAGCCTGCGTCCTTTAAAAACTGGATGGCTGCATCTGCGCTGCCGCCTGTTGCAAGCGCCGGATCAACAACGACGACGGGGCCGTCTGCGGTATCGACCGGGAGCTTAAAGTAATACGTCATCGGCTTTAGGGTTTCCTCGTCGCGGTAAAGACCGATGTGGCCGACCTTTGCCGTGGGCGAAAGCTCACGCAGGCCGTCTACCATGCCGAGGCCGGCGCGCAGAATCGGAACGATGGTGAAATCCTCTGCAAGCACCGGGGTAATGATCTTCTGCAGCGGCGCCTGGATCTCCACGTCCTTCGTTTTGAGTTCCTTGAGTGTCTCATAGCCCATAAGCATGCCAAGCTCTTTGACGAGTTCGCTGAATTCCTTGGTGCCGGTGTTAACGTCACACAGGTGGCTGACCTTGTGCTTGATGAGCGGGTGGTTGAAAACCGTAAGATTGGAAAGATATGCTTCCATGTTTGACCTTCCTTAGTCCGTAAGACGGCGCACCGCCTTGTTTCGTTTATTTTCAAAGAGTATCATAGCACACGCTTTGACAAAAATCAACCGAAAGAGACGCGTCTTGACGGAAAAGCGCCGAAATGCTACAATAAATCAAAGAGTTTAAAAAAGGATTGACAAGCATGCCTATGAAGCTGAAAGCCCAGCTGATGGACGACGTTACCGTAAAGCGCGCTTTGGCGCGGCTTTCTTATGAAATCATTGAAAAAAGCCGCGACCTCGAAAACGTGGTGCTCATCGGCATCAAAACGCGCGGTGTGCCGCTTGCGGAGCAGATCGCGGCGAACATTGAGACGCACACCGGTGTAAAGGTGCAAACCTGTATACTGGACATTACATTCTGCCGTGACGACCTGACAAAGCGGCACGACCTGCCGACTGTGAACACGCAGACGCTTCCGGTCGACCTCAACGACAAGGAAGTCATTTTGGTGGACGATGTGCTGTTTACGGGCCGCACGGTGCGCGCGGCGATCGACGCGGTGTTCCGTTTCGGGCGGCCGGCGCGCATTCGACTGGTCGTTTTGGTCGACCGCGGTCACCGCGAGCTGCCCATTCGCCCTGATTTTGTGGGCAAGAATATCCCCACCTCTCTACGCGAGATCATCGCCGTGCATTTGGAAGCTGTGGACGGCAAGACGAACGTGGAAATCTACGAGCAGGACGAGAACGAACCGGAAATCTACGGGCAATGACCCGCTTTTAGTGCAAAAATCAAATTAAAAGAAGGTATAAACATGGCTGTAATTTTGGCAAGCAGTTGCCTTTTGGGCTGCGAATGCCGCTATAAGGGCGACGGCTGCAAGTGCGATGCGCTCATTAAGCTTGCAGAAAGCAACACGATCATCGGCGTATGTCCCGAGCAAATGGGCGGCCTGCCCACGCCCCGCGACCCGGCGGAGCGGCAGGGTGACAAGGTGATCTCCTGTGCAGGCAAGGACGTGACGAAGGCGTACACAAAAGGCGCAGAGACGGCGCTGTACTTTGCGAAGCTGAACCACGTGGATTTTGCCGTGATGAAGGCGAAAAGTCCGTCCTGCGGCAAGGGACTCATTTACGATGGCACGTTTACGGGCAACAAGATTCCCGGCAACGGTGTAACCGTGGAGCTTCTGAACGCGAACGGCATCCCGGTGTTTACAGAGGACGAATTGGATCAGCTGCCGCTGTAAAGCAAAACATCTTAACACAAAAAATTAAGCCTGCTGCGCTTTGCGGCGGGCTTTTTGCTTGAAGATATAAAGAAAAGCTGCGTGTAAAGTTTTATTGCTTTACACGCAGCTTTTTGAATTTTATGTAATGCTATTTTGCTTTACAGCTTACTTCTCGTCGAAGAACGCCTTGAAGCCCTTGTAGGCCATGTAGACATCGAGCTTGGAGACAACCTCAAACGGTGCGTGCATGGAGAGCACCGGCACACCGATGTCGAGCACGTCGACATTGAGGTTCGCGATGAACTTTGCGACCGTGCCGCCGCCGCCCTGATCGACCTTGCCGAGCTCGCCGATCTGCCAAAGCACGCCTGCATCGTCAAACGTGCGGCGGATTTTGGCGACGAACTCTGCGTTCGCGTCGGACGTACCGCCCTTGCCGTGTGCGCCGGTGTACTTGGCTATGCCCAGACCGCCGTTGATGTAGGTGGAGTTCTGTGCCTCGTAAACGGAAGCATAATGCGGATCATATGCCGCGGTGACGTCGGCGGAAATGCAGGTGGACTTGGAGAGCACGTGGCGCGGCTCTTCACCCTCTGCCTGTGCGAGGTCAGCGATGAAGTAACGCATGTACTCGGAGTTGAGGCCCGTGTTGCCGTCGCTGCCGGTCTCTTCCTTATCGGTGAGCACAATGACGACGGTCTGCACCGGGTTCTTGCAGTTGAGGATAGCTTCAAGTGCCGGGTATGCGCAGACGCGGTCATCGTGGCCGTAAGCGCCGACGAGGCTGCGGTCAAAGCCGATATCCACCGCCTTAAACGCCGGGACGAACTCGATCTCTGCGGAGATGAGGTCGGCTTCTATGATGCCGTACTTCTCGTTTAAGAGACGCATGATGTTCAGCTTATAGGCATCCTTAGCCTCCTCGTCGCGAACCGGGCGGCTGCCGATGAGAATGTTAAGGTCTTCGCCTGTAAAGGCAGTACCCAGCGGCTTTGTAGCCTGATCCTGACCGAGGTGCGGCAAAATATCTGTGATGGTGAACTGCGGATCGCCCGCTTCTTCACCGATGCAGACCTTGATGACCGTGCCGTCGCTCTTCACGACAACGCCGTGCATGGCGAGCGGAATCGCCGTCCACTGGTACTTTTTGATGCCGCCGTAGTAGTGCGTTTTGAGGTACGCCATCTCGGAGGATTCATAAAGCGGGATGGGCTTTAAGTCGAGACGCGGGTTATCGATGTGTGCTGCGGCAATGCGAACGCCGTTTTTGCAGCCCTCTTTACCCATGACGGCAAGGCAAATTGCTTTACCGCGATTGTTGTAATACACTTTGTCGCCCGCCGCATACTTGTGCTTCGGGTCGAACGGCACAAAGCCGTGCTTTTCTGCAGCCGCGACCGCGTACTCAACGGATTCGCGCTCGGTTTTGGCGCTGTTTAAAAATGCCTTGTAGCCTTCGCAGAACTTATCTGCTTTTTCGATCTTCTCATCTGTGATCTTGAAAAAGCCGTTCTTGCGCGGGTTGAGGAGCATTTCGGACAGCTCTTTTGCGGATTTTTCCGCTGCTTTTTTAGCCATTTTCAATTCCCCCATACAATTTTTCGTAAGTTTCTTTATACTGAAGGACTTTCTGGACGTAAAGACGCGTTTCTTCAAACGGAATTTCTTTTAAGGTCACTCCGTCTTCGGAATATGCGGGGTCCGAAAGCCACGACGTAACGTTTCCCATGCCTGCATTGTAGGCGCAGACCGCTGTGGCGAGGTTGTCGTACTCGTTTAAAAGCACGCGCAGCAGCGCACAGCCGTATTTGATGCTGATTTCGGGGTCGAGCAAAGCACTTGCGTCATATTCCCCGCCGATATGCGTTTGCATCCAGTCAAACGTTTCGGGCATCATCTGCATAAGCCCGAGCGCGCCGACCGGGGACTCCGCCTCGGGGTCGAAATCGCTTTCCGCCTTGATGACGGCATAGACAAGGCTTTGCGGCAAATCGTACTCCTTCGCTTCTTTTTTGACGATGGATCCGTACTTGCGCGGGTAAAGCATGTGGTCTACATCGGGATGCAGCCTTTGCACCGCGAAAACAACGAGCACGGCAGCTGCAATGCCGGCGATAAGAACCCATGGCCACAAGGGCTTCTTTTTGGACTTTTTTAAATGTTTGCTTCTCTTATTCAATCGGATTCACCGGGGTGTGCGCAGCCGAGCACTGCGAGCATATTATCCATATCGTCCGCCGAAACAGCGACGGTGTTATCGAGTGTGTAATCGGAGCGGTCGATGTAAAAATCGTCGCTCTGCTGGGCGTGCATGCGCGTCAGGGCCTCCTGCTCCGTGAGACCGTCGCGGCGGCAGATGCGCCCAAGGCGCACGGTTTCATCCGCAAGAACGGAGACCACACGGCGGCAAAGGCGATCTGCACCGGCTTCAAACAGCGGCGGAGCGTCGAGCACGATGACCTTTGCATCTTTATATGCGGCAATCTCCTTTTTGAGACGCGCTAAGATCACGGGATGCGTGATGGCGTTCAGCTTCGCTTTGCCCTCTTCGCTTGCAAACGCGAGGTTTGCAAGACGGCGGCGGTCTAAACTGCCGTCTTCCTTTATAATAGCACGGCCGAACGCATTTTGCAACTCCGTAAGACATGTTCCTGCATAAAGAGACGGATCGTGCGTAACGGCGTCGCAGTCGATGACGGCGCAGCCGCGCGCCTTAAGCTGCTTTGCGACCGTCGATTTGCCCGCGCCGGTCTGGCCCGTAAGGCCGATGACAAGCTGCTCGTTCGGCGTTACGATGCGGAACGCACAAGCGCGAATGAGACGGTTATAAACCGCAAGACCTACGCCGCTTTTGCGCGGCATACGGGCGTAAACGGTCTTTGCGCCGATCTCATCGAGGTGATGGAGCGACGTGAAAAGCCCGTGCGCCTGCGAAAGGGAATCTGCGGCGCTGCCGTAGGGCACGCACCGGTTTTTGAGGTACGGCACGTCTTCGTTAAAGCAAAGTGCAGCTGCTTCGGGGTGCGTATGCAAAAACGCGGCGTAATCTTCGGCGGAAGCATCCACCATGTAGACATCCGCTTTCGGCGCGTAGTGCTTGTATTTCATGCCGGGCGAGGCGACCTTGGCGTTTTCCGCGGGCTTTTCCAGCACGGCGCGGTCCACGTCTACCCTGCCGAGCACGCGGCGCAGCTGCTCCACGGAAATGCCGCCCGGGCGCAGCACACGCGGTATCTCGGTGACGACGGTGATAACGGTGGACTCCACGCCGACCTCGCAGTCGCCGCCGTTCACGATGCCGTCTACGCGGCCCATGAGATCATCGCACACATGCGGGAATGATGTGGGGCTGGGCAGGCCGGAGAGATTCGCGGACGGCGCGGCAAGCGGCACGCCTGCGGCGTTAATGATCGCCCGCGCGGTGGGATCGGACGGCATGCGGACGGCAACCGTATCGAGACCGCCGGTCGTCTGCATCGGCACAAGCGGCGATTTTTTCATGATGATGGTAAGCGGGCCCGGCCAAAAGGCATCTGCAAGCTTTTTGGCAGCTTCGGGAATCTCTTCGACAAGCGCAGGCAATTCTTTGATATCCGCGATATGCACGATGAGCGGATTATCCGACGGGCGACCCTTCACTTTGTAGATCTGTGCGGAGACGGTAGGGTCCAGCGCATTGCCGGCGAGGCCGTAGACGGTCTCCGTGGGGATAGCGACAAGGCCGCCGCGGCGCAGAATCTTCCCCGCTTCTTTTATATCCTGTTCGTTTTTTTCATCCAATAATCGCGTATCCATGTTCATCCGTTCTCCATGCTCTCTTTCAATTTTTCGGCGCGGTCTGCGGCGATGAGTGCGTCAATGATTTCATCGAGGTCGCCGTTTAAGACGTCGAACAGGCGGTAGATTGTCAGGCCTATGCGGTGATCGGTCACGCGCAGCTGCGGGTAGTTGTAGGTGCGGATGCGCTCCGAACGGTCGCCGGTGCCGACCTGACTTTTGCGGTTTGCGGCAATCTCGGCGTTTTGCGCCGCCACTTTAGCGTCTAACAGTCGGGCACGCAGAACGCGCAGGGCTTTATCTTTGTTTTTGTACTGGCTGCGCTCGTCCTGGCACTCGACGACCGTGCCGGTGGGCAGGTGCGTAACACGGATGGCAGACGACGTTTTGTTGATGTGCTGCCCGCCCGCGCCGCTGGAGCGGAATGTATCAATTTTTAAATCTTTCGGGTCGATCTCGAGCTCAACCTCATCGGCTTCCGGCAAAACGGCGACCGTGGCGGTGCTTGTGTGGATGCGGCCCTGCGTTTCCGTTTCCGGCACGCGCTGCACGCGGTGCACGCCGCTTTCAAATTTTAATCTGGAATACGCGCCGTCACCGTCGATTGTGAAGCTGACTTCCTTAAAGCCGCCAAGCTCCGTTTCATTCAGGCTGACGATCTCCGTTTTCCAGCCGCGCTTTTCGGCGTACATGTTGTACATGCGGTAAAGGTTATAGGCGAACAGCGCCGCTTCCTCGCCGCCTGCGCCGCCGCGAATTTCCACGATAACACTGCGGTCGTCGTTGGGGTCGCGGGGCAATAATAAAATTTTGAGCTCTTCCGAGATGCTTTCGATATCGCTTTTGGCGGCGCTCATCTCGTCGCTCGCCATTTGGCGCAGCTCTTTATCGGCTTCGGAGTCGTTTAAAATCGCTTCGGCATCCTCGAGCGACGCTTCGGCCTTTTTTAAGGCGCGGTATTTTTCCACGATGGGTTCGATTTCTTTGTGCTCCTTCATGAGGTCGCAGTAGAGATTGCGGTCTGCCGCAACGGCGGGATCATAGAGCTTCATATTAAGCTCTTCATATCGGTTTTCAAAAACTGAGAGATTTTCAAACATAGCAAAGCTTCCTTTCAGACAGATAGTTAAATGAAACGGTCTGAGAGGCGCTACTGCTCGCTGCCGGCACTTTCGCGCACGATCTTGCGAATGTTCTTTTCACACTTGTGGCGGGGCACCATGACTTCTCTGCCGCAGCCGGTGCAGCGGATTTTAAAATCCGCGCCGATGCGCAGCACTTCAAACACGTTTGTCCCGCAGGGGTGCGGTTTTTTCATTTGTAATTTGTCGCCAACTCGAACATCCATGGTACAGCCTCCTTTATCGTGTATTGGGCGCGAATGCTCCCTTGAAAATTCAGTATAGCACAATGCTGTATTGATGTCAAAGCAAAAGACCGCCTGCGCGGGACTTTCCCTTGCAAACGGCCTTTTCGGTTTCTATTTTATTCCAAACGCTTTGTGAAAACGCTTTTACGCTGCGATGTGAATGCCGCTCTTCTTCAGCGCGAAACTGAGGGCGGTCGCTACGCCGTAAGCCGCCGCAACGGAGACGATGTCCTTGACGAGATACGGCACGGAGGCCACAAGGAACGCCGCCCACGGGCCGTTGCCGGAGATAATGCCGAACTGAATCGTGCCGCACAGATGGCAAGTTGCAAGACCCGCAACACCGAGTACAATGGCGAGCACACGGTGCGGCATTTTTGTGCCGAGACCGCACAGCGCAGCCATGGGCAGGAAGCCGTAGATGTAGCCGCCCGCGAGACCGACAAGCGAACCGAAGCCGCCGGAGAAGTTTGCAAACACCGGCAGACCGACAGCGCCGAGCACAATATAGACGAGCACGGCGAGCGTGCCGCGCTTACAGCCGAGTGCATAGCCGCACAGGGCGACCGCGAAGGTCTGTAAGGTGACCGGGATGCCGCTCGGCAGCGGGAACGAAATCTGCGACAAAACGGCGAGCACGGCGGCGAATACGCCGACCATGACGATATTGGTGATTTTCTCTCTGTTGCTGTTCATGTTATTTACCCCTATTCATTTCGGAATACGGCACACTAAGCAGTTTATTCGGCTTTCGGGTTTGCAAAGCCCTTGTGGATCTGCACCTCGCCTGCGGAAAACGCGCGTTCCTCGCCGCTATCGAGACGGACGAGCAGGTGCGCTTCGTCGCTGATGCCGGTGACGACACCGCGGTACGTCTCCTCCCCGAGCGAGAACGTGATGGCGCGGCCGGTGAGAAACGAATGGCTGCGGTACGATTCGATGAACGCGTTCGAGCCGAGGTTCTTATACAGCGCGAAAAAGCGGCTGATGACGGCAGCCGAAATGCGGCTGCGCATCTCCACGGGGCACGGGCCGTCGAAAATAGCACCGGCGATGGAGCGAATCTCCTCCGGGAAGCCCTCTTCCGGCACAGCGATGTTGATGCCGATGCCGAGCACGGCCCAGTTGAGACCGCCGTTTTCAAAATCAACGGAAGCTTCCGTTAAAATGCCGCAGACCTTTTTCTCGTTGAGGTAAACGTCGTTCACCCATTTGATTTGCGGGTTTAGCCCCGTGACCTGCTCAATGGCTTCGCACACGGCGACCGCTGCGGTAGTCGTGATGAAAAGCGATTTTTCAGCGGTGCAGTGCGGGCGGAGCAGCAGACTGAAATAAATACCTGTACCCGGCGGCGATGTGAAGTGCCGACCGAGCCTGCCCTTGCCTGCCGTCTGCGATTCCGCAATGAGCACGGTGCCCTCCGGCGCGCCCTGCTCTGCCTGTGCCTTTAAAAGCGTATTGGTGGAGGTGACTTCGGTCTGCACCTGCAAGTAAACCGGCATATCGGTATCGAGGAACCGTGAGACACTCTGCACGGTGAGCACATCGCTTTCCGGCGCCAGCGTATAGCCGCGCTTTGGCACGGCGCGAATTTTATGGCCGGCTTCTTCAAGCTTTTGGATGGCTTTCCACACGGCATTGCGGGAAACGCCGAGCGACGACGCAAGCTGCTCGCCGGAGAGGTATTCTCCGCGATTTTTTTCAAGCGCGTCTAAAACTGCATCTTGTATGCGCATAAATTTCCTTTCCGGCAAAACCGGCAGCGAAAATTTCGTCTACCAGTTTACCACACACAAAGCGTTTCGTCAACCTAAAATTAAAATTAAGGTGACGAATAACAAAACACCGATTGAATGGAAAAGCAAAAGCCCGCACAGCGCATGGTTTTGCTCTGTGCGGACAACTATTCCATTACTTCTTTTTCTTGAAGCCGTCCTTCAGCGAAACGGAGCGGTTGAAGACAAGGTGGTCTTCTGCGGAATCCTTGTTATCCACGCAGAAATAGCCCTGACGCATGAACTGGAAGCTCTCGCCCGGCTTTGCGGTTTTGAGGCCAGCTTCCACCTTGCAGCCCGTGAGGACCTTGAGGGAATCCGGGTTTAAAAGCTCTAAGAAATCGCCTGCATCCGGGTCTTCCACGGTAAAGAGGTTATCGTAGAGGCGAATTTCGGCGTCTTCGGCGTTCTTCGCGTCCACCCAATGGATGGTGCTCTTGATCTTGCGGCCGTCTGCCGGGTTGCCGCCGCGGGACTCGGGGTCATACTCCGCGTAGACTTCGACGACGTTGCCGTTTTCGTCCTTTTTGCAGCCGGTACATTTGACAACATAAGTGGTCTTGAGTCGCACTTCATTTCCCGGGAAAAGGCGGAAATAGCCCTTTACAGGGGTCTCCATGAAGTCTTCGGCTTCAATGTACAGCTCGCGGCCGAACGTAACCGTGCGGGTACCGTCTTCGGGACGGTTCGGATTATTCTCGACCTCGAACGTCTCGGTCCTATCTTCGGGATAGTTCGTCAAAATGAGCTTTACGGGGTTCAGAACGCCCATGACGCGCTTTGCCGTGAGGTTCAGGTCTTCGCGCAGGCAGTGCTCGAGAAAGCTGTATTCCACGGTAGAGTTCACCTTGGAAACACCGTTGCGCACGCTGAAATTGCGAATGGAGGCCGGGGTGTAACCGCGGCGGCGCAGGCCGCAGATGGTGGGCATTCTCGGGTCGTCCCAGCCGCTGACATAACCGCCTTCGACGAGTGCGCGCAGCTTGCGTTTGCTCATGACGGTGTTGTTGATGCCGAGGCGGGCAAACTCGATCTGACGCGGCTTTGCGGGCAGCGTGACGTTGTTGATAACCCAATCGTACAGCGGACGGTGATCCTCAAATTCCAACGAACACAGCGAGTGCGTGATGTGCTCCATGGCGTCCTCGATGGGGTGCGCGAAGTCGTACATCGGGTAAATGCACCATTTGGTACCGGTGCGATGGTGCGGCATGTGGTTGATGCGGTAGATGACCGGGTCGCGCATATTGAAGTTGCCGGAAGCGAGGTCAATCTTTGCGCGGAGCGTCATTCTGCCGTCTTCAAACTCGCCGGCGCGCATGCGGGCAAACAGGTCGAGACTCTCCTCCATCGGACGGTCACGGTACGGGCTCTGCGCCGGGGTGGTGAGGTCGCCGCGCATTTCACGCATCTGGTCAGGCGTGAGTTCGCAAACATAGGCAAGGCCCTTTTTGATGAGCTCTACGGCGCCGTTGTACATATCTTCAAAATAATCGGAAGCATAGTAGAAGCGGTCTTCCCAATCGTAGCCGAGCCAGTGGATATCTTCCTTGATGGCATCGACGTACTCCACGTCTTCCTTTGTGGGGTTCGTGTCGTCCATGCGCAGGTTACAGATGCCGTTAAATCGCTCTGCGGTGCCGAAATCGACGTAGATCGCCTTGGCGTGGCCGATGTGCAGGTAGCCGTTCGGCTCCGGCGGGAAACGGGTGTGCACCTTCATGCCTTCGCAGCGGCCGCCCTCTGCGAGGTCTTCTATAATAAAATCATCGATAAAACTGCTGCTGATCTCCTCGGAGACCGCTTCGTTTTTGATCTCTTCACTCATAATTTGTCCATACCTTTCCTAATATCAGGTTTTTCCTCTTGCTTTATGCGTTCTCGATCTTTTGAAGGCCGAGCTGTAAACGGCGCAGCGCCTCCTCTTTGCCGAGCACGGCGAGAATTTCCATAGCGCCGCCGGGGGTAACGGTCTGGCCTGCCGCCGCGATGCGTACCGGCCACAGCAGAGTGCCGTTTTTCACTTCGAGGCTCTGTGCGAGGGCAATGAGTGCATCGTGGATGGTATCAACCTGCCAGTTTTCAATGGCGGACAGCGTCTCGATGGCGGCACGCAGCATGACGGGCGCGTTCTCGAGCGTTGCCTTGCTCTTTTTGTTTATGAAGAGGTCTGCGGAATATTCCGGCAACTCTTTGAAGAAGCCGAGCAGGCTCGGGATTTCCTTAAACTTCAAAATACGCGGCTGCAAAATGGCGTCGAGCACGTCGAACGGCTTTTCTGCGTCGCCGAAAATCTCTTTGTAGTACGGCATCGCCGCGGTGCGGAACGCTTCCCCGCTCATCTTGCGGATGTACTCGCCGTTGAACCACAGGAGCTTATCGTAATCGAACACGGCGGGCGATTTGCTGATGCCGTCGATGGAGAATGCTTCTTCGAGCTCTTTCAGCGAGAAAATTTCCTGATTGTCCTTCGGGCACCAGCCGAGCAGCGCGATGTAGTTCGTGATGACAGGTGCGAGGTAGCCGTCTTCGAGGAGGCCCTGAAAGCTTGTGGAACCGTGGCGCTTCGAAAGCTTTGAGACGGAGCCGTCTTCGTTTTTGCCCATGATGAGCGGCAGGTGCACATAAATCGGCTTTTCCCAGCCGAACGCGTCGTAGAGCATGTTGTACTTCGGTGTAGAGGTGAGGTACTCGCAGCCGCGCACGACGTGCGTAATGTGCATGAGGTGGTCGTCGATGACGTTTGCAAAGTTGTAGGTCGGGTAGCCGTCGGACTTTAAAAGCACCTGATCTTCGATCTCTTTGTTTTCGATCGTGATGGTACCGTAAACGGCGTCTTCAAAGGACGTGGAGCCCTCGAGCGGCACACGCTGACGAATGACATACGGCATACCGGCGTCGAGGTTTTTCCGGATTTCCTCTGCGGGCAGGTCGCGGCAATGACGGTCGTAGCCGCCGAACTCGCCGTCCTGATGAATGGACTCGAGGCGCTCTTTGGTGCAGAAGCAATAGTATGCCTTGCCCTCGCGCACAAGCTGCTCTGCGTAGGGTTTATAAATATCCTTGCGTTCGCTCTGTACATACGGGCCGTATTCGCCGCCGATGTCCGGTCCTTCGTCATGCTGCAGACCGACTTGCTGCAGTGTATTATATATAACGTCTGTTGCGCCTTCTACATAGCGCTCCTGATCTGTGTCTTCAATTCTGAGCACAAACGTGCCGTTTTGGGACTTCGCCACCAGATACTCGTACAGCGCCGTTCTGAGGTTTCCGACGTGCATGAAACCGGTGGGGCTCGGCGCAAAGCGTGTGCGAACCATTAAAACAACCTCCTTGGTTTTTCGGTGCGTTGCTATCCATGCCGCCGGCATGAAAAAATACTACACCATCATATAATGTTCTATTATATATCTGTGCGCAAAATTTTGCAATAAAAATCCGCATAAAATTGTGAAAAAACTGCTTGCTTTTTTCCCGGGCATCGTGTATAATAAGTTCGTTATCCGGGTGTAGCGCAGTTTTGGTAGCGCGCTTGAATGGGGTTCAAGAGGCCGCAGGTTCAACTCCTGTCACTCGGACCATAACTGGACACCAATTTTGATACAACACGTATCTTGATTGGTGTCCTGTTCCTTTATTACAGAGGTTTTGGTTTTCATGGGTCTTTACCATACGATTTAATCATCTTTTTTTCGCAGAAATCCTTTCCGGTGGAAAATCTTGCAGAGACCTTCGGTGATGAACTCCGATGTTTATTTTCACCATGTATTTGTTCTATTCAAAGATAAAGCAGGGATTTTAATGAAGCAAAACAAAAACGGATTCACATTGATGGAAATGCTAATTGTCATTGCAATCATCGCCGTATTGATTGCAGTTGCCATTCCGGTATTTGCGTCACAGCTTGAAAAAGCCAGAGAAGCGACAGATCTTGCAAATGTCCGCTCCGCTTATGCACAGGTGTCTACAGAGGCGTTGCTCGGAGATTCCGAGACTACCGTAACCGTCAACCTAAAACAGAAGCAGGCCGACTGGCAATCAGTAGATCCTGTGAATATCGGCGGTATTGTTCATTCCAAAAGCCAAGGAGACACGGCTAACTGGATAGGCGTTGCTGAGCCAAACGGAACCTGTGTCGTATCGTATAAGGAAGATTACGGAATCATTCTCAATTGGAGCGGAAAAGCCGATCCATCTATATCTAAATACCCGTTTGACACAACCGTAACGGATTTCTTCCCACTTTTATACAATACGGAGTTTTGGAAAAAAGGCAACATGAAAAACAATTCAAACTTTGAGTTTGACTCCGGATGTCCGGATTCGCAATATGTTCCATCCATTATCACAGAGATTAAAAAACTGAATAACAGTCTTTTGCAGCAGGATGATTGCACATGGGCTTATCTTGGCGACGGAAGAGATAGACACGAAGCAGATCGGTATCTTTTCTGGACATCTCTAAATACGAATGAGGTCGGGCCCGGACAGAAAATCCCCGTAATTATTCAAACCGGCAACGGGAACTATTATGTTTCCGAAACCACGACCGGTAAGCGAAACGGTAAGGACTATGTCACCATCTCGAAATCGCTTACTACGCAAAGTCAGTATAAGGAAATTCTGAACAAAGGAGAACAGTATTCTTCGTTGGAAAAGGCTTACGATGCCTACCTCAAAGCATTGGGTGATTCCAAATACGATTCCGTACGCCAGTCCAAGTCTTAAAATACTCTATTCCGTTACAACCTCTAAATCAGCATTCTCAGCAACTTCATCAAATACAAAAAGAGACAGCTTAAAGTGATATGCCCCCATACCGGGTGTCCAGTATTGGGGTACAGATCAAAGCAAACTGTCTCTTTTTTACTTGATTGATTATGTAGTTATACTGCCTGCAAGCGGTATTTTTCCGCGTAGGTGCCGTAGGCGCGGCGGAAGTCGGGGTCGTCGGCACGCATGGCGCGCAGCGTTTCGTGCAGATTAAGCCCGTGGTTTGCCGCATCCAGAACACAGCCGGCGATGTTGGAGCAGTGGTCAGCCGTTCGCTCGAGATCCGTCAGCAGGTCGGACCACACGAAGCCCGCTTCAATACTGCAATGACCCTGCTGCATGCGCAGAATATGGCGCGTGCGCATCTGCTCCTTCAGTGCAACGATGACCTGTTTCAGCGGCTCTACCTGTGCGGCGGCCGCAAGGTCTTTTTCGCTGAACGCGCGCTCTGCCGTATTCAATATCTCACTCACCGCGCCGATGAGCACCTTCAGCTCTTTTTCTGCGGCGGCGCTGAAGCCAAGTCCCTTGCTGCGCAGCTCTTCCGACGCCGCAAGCAGGTTCACGGCGTGGTCGGAGATACGCTCAAAATCGCCGATAATTTTTAATAATTCGGTGGCTTCTTCGCTTTCGGCATCGCTCAGCTGCTGGGCGCTCAGGCGCACCAGGTATGTACCAAGCTCGTCTTCGTAGCGGTCGCAGCGGCTTTCGTTTTCACGGATGGATTCCGCAAGCTCCGGTGAATAATTTTCAAAGGTCGTCAGCGCCATATGCAGCGCTTCGCCTGCACAGCGTGCCATTTCGCCCGCAACGGCACGGCAGCGGCCGAGCGCGACAGACGGTGTGATGAGCAGACGTTCTTCAAGCTCAACAGGCTGCTCTTTGCCGCCCTTATCCGGCACGATGCGGATTGCGAGCTTTTCAAGCAGGCCGCCTGCCGGCAGCAGCATCGCCGTGCACAGGATATTAAAGAGCGAGTGCGCAATCGCGATGCCGGACATGGTGGCGTTTCCATCCAGAATAGCCGGTGCAAACACGATCTTTACAATCCAGAAGGCCGTCAGTAACACGACCACGCCGATAACGTTGAACATCAAATGGACAACTGCCGCGCGCTTTGCGTTCTTCTGTGTGCCCACGGAGGAGATCAGCGCCGTAACGCAGGTGCCGATATTCTGGCCCATGATAATCGGGATAGCCGCCGCGTAGCTGACCTGCCCCGTTACGGCCAATGCCTGCAAAATGCCCACGGAAGCTGAGCTGGACTGGATGATACCTGTCAAAAGCGCGCCCGCAAGCACGCCAAGAATCGGATTTTTGAACATCAGGAACAGCGAAGCGAACGCCGGGACATCTTTAAGACCCGAAACCGCGCCACTCATGGTTTCCATGCCAAACATCAAGGTCGCAAAGCCGAGCAGGATCATGCCGGTATCTTTCTTTTTACCGGACTTGCAGAACATATAGAAAATGATGCCGATGAGCGCCAAAACAGGCGTGAAGGATGACGGCTTTAAAAGATTCACCCAAATATTGCTGCCGCTGATGCCCGCAAGGCTCAACAGCCACGCCGTGACGGTGGTACCCACGTTCGCGCCCATGATAACGTTGATGGCTTGCCGCAGTGTCATGAGCCCGGAGTTTACGAAGCCCACTACCATGACTGTCGTCGCCGACGAGCTTTGAATGATGGCTGTGATGCCGAGGCCCGTCAAAAAGCCCGCCGGTACACTGCCGGTCATTTTATCGAGCAAGCTTTGCAGCTTGCCGCCCGCGCGGCGCTCCAAGGCCTGCCCCATCAGGTTCATGCCGAACAGGAAAAGACACAGCCCGCCGATCATTGTCAGTACATTGAAAATATCCATACCCGATTTTCCCCTTTTAACATTCTTTTACACGTATAGGAGTATATCGTGTCTATGTCAAATCAACTGTGTGTTCTTTGTAAAATCCATGTAAAATCGCTTGTTAAAAAACGACACAAAGCAGGAATATCCCCCGGCGAAAAGCCGGAGGATATCTACGCTATGCGTCCTGCTGAATTTTATTTTACACGGTGCCGGTAATAACAACCTCCGCGGTGCCGGGTGTAGTGGCCCATGTGCCGTTTGCGTTTTGCGTATACTGCGCGGCGGGAACGGTGATCTGCCCCGGAAGCGTTGCGAACACGCCGGTCGTTTCGCCATACGTGTACTGCGTACCTGCTGTCCAAGCGGTGCCGTTAAACGTGACCGCAATGTTTTTGAGGATCGGGTCAAACGTATCGGTCAGCACGATGCGCTCGGCTTCGGAAGCTTCGGTGTTGCCCGTGTTTTCGATGACGAACGTATACGTAATCTGCCCGTTCCCCGTGACGACCGCAGGACACAGCGCTTTGCTGATGGTGAGCACTGCGCGATCATCCGTGGAGACCGTTTCCGACGCGCTGACTTCCAGATTGCCGTCCGTGACATTTGCGGTATTCGTGATGCTGCCGTCCGTGCCGAGCGGTGCATACGCTGTGACCTCTGCCTCATAAACGAGCATGATGCTGCCGTTTGCGGGGACATTCGGGACCGTAATGACGAGCGGCGGCCCCGGCGTTGCGGTGGGCGCGGTCTGCAAGACGCCGTTTACATAATACCGAACAGAATTCGGCACATATGCGAGCGGATAGACGGTCCCGCTATTAAATTCATACGCGCCGAGGTTATCGGTGACCGTGAGATTTGTCACCGGCTGCGCACCGCTGTTTACGATAGAAATGATATACGTAATCTTATCGTTTGCGGCGTAATTTTTCACCACGGCGGTTTTGGTAACGGTCAAGGCCTCCAAAAGCTCGCCCGTGACGGTGTTGGAATTCGTTGTGCCTCCGTTATACGAAAGCGTCGCGAAATTTGTAAAAGATGCCATAAAACCCCTCCTTGTTTTCGGGGACTTGCCCCTTGTACAAGTTATGCCGAAGGAGGTTTAAATGACACTTTTGAGCTTGTGGCTTTTTGCATTCTTCATGTCTTTTTAAGGAACCTCTTGATGGGGTTTCTTACGGCTAAACAGCCCACCGGACCGGTTAGCCTATCTTCCTGATCTGTTGTGAGGCAAAAGGATTTCGAGCTCTGCGGAGGTCGTGGGCGAGCCCGGCGTGCTGCGCACGCAGCCGGAACCGGTGCGTGCGGCCTGTGAACGCGCCCATGCGCTCGGCAAATTTCTTTAATTTTACATAATTTAGTTTACATAAAGCTATTGACATAATTAGATTTCGATCCATTAAAAATCTCCTTTGAAGAACCCATAAAACCGGGCTTCAAAGAAGATTTTCGTTTTGTTATTGGCCGAGCAGCGAAAGATTATAGTCCTCCATGCACGTCGCAAGGCCTTCGGCAGTCGTCTCAAATCCACCGCCGGCGTTTTTGAGCTTTGCACAATTCATCCAGAGGTTTTCGCCGCCGGACTTTTCCTGCAAATTGAGCTTCATGCCTGTTTTTTCCATAAACAGCTCCGCAAGCGCGTACATGGAGACATCTGCCTCGCTGCCGAAGTTATACGCGCCACCGGGCAAGTTCACAGCCTGCAAGGTCTGCTCTGCAACCTCGCGCACATAGGTGATGCCGCGAAATTCCTCTTTGGAAAGTGCAAGCGGCTTTTGGGTGATGGCGGCGTTCAGGAACATCGTGATGAGGTTGCTGCGGTTCGGCACGCCGAACATGGGCATGTCATACATCCACGTCGCACGCAGCATGACGGCGTTCGGGTCGATCGCGAGAACGCGGTTTTCCATTTCCAACTTCTCTTCGGCGTAGAGATTTGCGGTCGCAACGTCGTCTTCCGTAAACGGCTTATCGCCCTTTGCGCCGCTGTACACCTGATCGGAGCTGAACAACACGAGCTTCGCACCGTTTGCGGCTTTGGCTAAATACTCCGGCACCAAAACGTTTGCGTGGTATGATCCTTCCGGGTCTTTGGCACACGCACCGATGTCCGAGATTGCCGCGGTGTGAAGGATGGCGTCCGGCTGCACGGTGTCGATGAGGCGGTCGATATCCTCTTTTTCCGCCCCGCGCAGAGACGGCGCACAAATAACGGGCGCCGCCGCACGGATGCGTGCCCCTACAAAGCCATTTGCGCCGGTCAACAGAATTTTCATGATAAACTCCCCCCCTGTTTTTAAAAACGACCCGACAAAACTGCCGGGTCGTCTGGATGCAAAATGAATTATGCGTTTTCGGTCTCTTTGTAGCGGCGTGCGCAGTCCTGCACGATGGCGTTCATCGCGTCCATTTTATTCAGCATGTCCTTTGCAAGGGCAATCTGGCAGCGCGTACGGACAAGATTATGCTGCGGCTTTTTGACCTTAAAGTACTTATCGCCGACGATGTAGTCCGCGAGGAAGCGCGTTGCAAGCTCGCAGGTAAGCGCAAAGCAGCTGAGCGCCAGCGTATCCACTTCGGTTTTCGTCAGAGACGCGGCGGTCTTTTTGAGGAAGCCCTCGGCAAATGCCCAGAAAATATTGAGGTTTACGCCGGCCTTTTCCGGATAATCGCAATCTTCTTCCACAAAATTTGCAGCAAAGCGGATGGCATCGCCGAAATCGTGGCCGACAAGACCCGGCATAACGGTATCGAGATCGATAACAACGAGTGCCTCGTGCGTCTTCTCATCGAACAGCACATTGTTGATCTTTGTATCGTTGTGCGTAACGCGCAGCGGAAGCTCGCCTTTTTCAAAGAGGTCGGTCAAGCGGCAAGCCTCGTCCTCTACGGAAAGCAGCCAATCGAGCTCTTCGCGCACCTCTGCCACACGATTGCACGGGTCGGCCGCCATGTCTTCCTTCAGCTTCTCATAGCGCTTGCGCGTGTTGTGGAAGTCCGGGATCGTGTAGAAAAGGGAGTTCGCATCGAAATCCGCCAACATCAGTTGGAAATCGCCGAACGCCTCACCTGCACTGCGCACCACGTTCAGGTCGTCGCAGGTATCAAACGTCACAGACGGCACGTAGTTGCTGAGTCGCCAGAAGCCGTCATTATCCATCAAATAGTTGACGCCGTGCTTCGTGTGATGGAAATGCAGGCTTTTCGTATTCGGGCATTTTTCGCGGATGTGCTCCGTGACACGGTCAATGTTCTGCATCAGCTCAATCGGGTGCTGGAACGCATATGTATTGACGCGCTGTACAAGAAAAGACTTAATCTTTGCCATGCCGGTACCGTCATCGCGAATATAATTGACTTTGTAGGTGTGGTTCACGTTGCCCATTTTGATTTCTTCGTACGAGAAGAACGGGCCTTCAATGCGGAATTCTTCACCGACCTCGAGTAACTTTCGGGCGATCTCCGGGTTCATGTCCATTTCTGGAATACTCATAATCCTCTGCTCCTTTAATTTTCTGGCAGTTTGGCCACCACTTTTTAAGCATAAACATAAAGGGATAACTGTAAAAATTATAGCAGAAATACGGTAAATTTCAAGTCGAAATTATAAATAGGCGCAAAAAGGCCGTTTTTCTTCAAAAATGATATACTGCCGACTACTTTTTTGACTGCATGACCTCTCAAAAACACAAACAAAAAAGGACTCTGCATCTCTGCAAAGTCCTTCTTGGAGCTGCTAACCAGATTCGAACTGGTGACCTCGTCCTTACCAAGGACGGAAAGAAATCAGTTTTTTCGCGGGTTTTCTGCCTTTTTTCAGCATTTGACAACTTTTTTGACTACCCGTGCTAAAACGCCACAATAACCCTATACCTCTCATCAAGCACTTCGCCGGTATTGCCCCGCTCATCAAGCTGCCAAGCGGTACGCGCAGAAAACAAGAACACATGCACGTGGTCGGTATGTACGGCGACGGCATAGACCGCCACGGTCGAAAGTGTTGTACTTGTTTGCTTGTCGTCGTATGAAAGCAAAAGCGTCGTGTTGTCGAGGTCATTTTCAAACGGCGTGTGCCCTACACGTTCAGCCCATCGGTCAAATTTTGTTCTAACCTGCTCTTTTGTCATAGCTATCCCTCTTTTGACATATCATAGCAGATTTTTGCAGGCCTGTTCAAGATTTTCCTGACATTTTTGCCGCACATTTTTATAATATGGTCGATAAATCCGTTAAGCGCCCCGCGTCAAGTCCTTCCGACCCGGGGCGCGGTTTTTCTGAAAATAAAAAAGGCGCAGAGCCCGCTCGGAGATTCCGGCAGCCCTGCGCCTTTTGCTTTATGTATTTACTTTTAGACCTTCTTCACCCAGTCCTTCGCGACCCAGCCACCGGCTTTGAGACGGCCCCAGCCCTTGGCGGAGCCGGGGCCGCTGCGCTCCTCAACAATTGTATAGCGCTTCTTGTCCTTAATCTGGCCGATTACGGGATAATTCGTGCCAGGGCCGGAGCGGATGTTCAGCACGTCGCAGGTGGTGCGGAAGGTGTAAGGCTCAAATGCAGGCGCCGCGACGTCTGCGATTTTCTTCACCCACTCGAGCGAAATCCAGCCGTCGCCGATATAGCCCCAGCCGTTCTGCTCTTTCGTGACAGTGACCTTCGTGCCGTTCGGGAGCGCGCGCAGCACCGAATAGGACGTGCCGGGGCCCTTGCGGACGTTCAGACCGCTCGGGGCGTTGACCTGCGCGGTGTAATGCACAGCGGTGCTTGTGTCTGCCGGCGCGGCGGGTTTGGCCGGTTCCGTAGCTGTGCCGCCCATCTTAGCTTTGACCGCCTTTCGGAAGCCATCCATCGTGTACCCCATGCTGAGGCCCTTCCAGAGATGCTCCGGGTCAGCGTGACCGGACGCAATGCCGCGCTTATAGCCCTCCGCGTGGGAGAGGATCACGCCGTCTTTCAGCGGGTCGAGATCATAGAGATCGCAGAGATACGCGAACAGCTCGACTGCCGTCTCATAGCAGCCCTTCACGTAGGCTTTGGCCTTCGCCGCGTCCAGCACCTTGAAGCTCGCGCCGCCGGTGTACCAGATCGTGTCCGGCTCGCACATCTCAACGCCGATATGCGTCTTATTCGCGCTGCCGCCCGCGTGCCAGCCCTCGTAGTTCCACGGAAGCGTCTGGTATACCTTGCCGTCAGACTGCAAGAACGCGTGCACACAGACTTCCGCGTCGTTCGGCATGTACTGGTTGTAGACCGACGTCGCAAACACCTTCGCGCTCGGCTGCGGCACGCCGACCGAGTGCAGCATCAGGCCTTTAACGTCAATCTTCCGCGCCACCTGATAGCATTCGTTTTTTGTGACGTAAGACTTAATGAGTTCCATAAGATCATCCTCCTTTTGTATTATTTGTTCCTTTCGGCTCAGATTTTGTATCATGCCAACGTTGTTGATAATGTGCCATCATCATTAACCGAAATTGTGTATTTTGTGCCATTTGGACTTTCAAGAACCAAAAAAGGCGCGAGGCTACCTTCTATGTGGCTACCGTATTCCTCAAACGTTAAATCTGGATTATTCAGGGTCAGCATTGCTTTTTCGTTCTGGTATGACACCGCGGAGGTCTTCCAGCTCACCCGGATATAGGCCGTGCTTCCATTGGTGACGGTGTAGGTATTTGCGCTTCCGGTAGCTCTGGTCAGAAAGCCCTTTGCGGAATTGTACTCCGCCACATAGTAGAAGTTCACTGTAGAGCCATTCAAACTTGAGCGCAGCACGTCACCCTGCTTTGCCGGGATATAGCCGGACACCCAATAGCTGTCGTTGCTGTTGATCTGTCCTGCGTTGGCGATGTAGCCCATCGATACGTCTGTGTCGTTGACGTTCAGGACATTCTTACTCCAAACTTCTATTGGAGTCGCGTTTTTATCCATCCAGGACTCAACACCTGCCTGTACCTGTGCATCTGTCGGGTTCATCTTTGGGATTTCGACCGAGCGATTATTCTGGTGTGCGTCCGATAGAATAAGCGTTGTGGAATATTCCCCCGAAACCGTCTCCATGGTCAGGGTAGACAGATTCAGGGAGTCACCAGCCGGACGTTTTACCTTAGTTTGAACTCCTGAAAAACACAGATCGAGCAGTGTACTGGTTTCAGACTCATCGGCACACTGCGCTCCATATAATTGTATGCCGCTATTGATGCAATCGTTGATAAATGCGGTTATATCACTGTTGCCTGCAAGTTCTGAAATTGTATGTCCATTGTTTGTGTAATACAAACAAATCATGCAATTCTTTTTCGATGTGGCGTATTCATACGCTGTTGTTCTCTCGCGGGCGGAAAACGGATCGATAACCAATGATAGATACAAATTTTTGTTAAGTGTTCGGACGTATGAAAGGGACTCCATAGTAAAGCTGTTTATTATAGAGTGGTTTACCATCCCGATATTCTCAATCGCAGATACAACCAGAGGAGCAACCTCATCCATATACTGATCCCTAATGGTAATATAAGCGATCTTTCCAGCTTCCTTGCAAATTTTCAAGTAGGTTTCAAGATCTGTAGGATGGCAATAGCTACCGTTATACAAATTATGAAACTCTTTGCTCATGACTTCGTCGTATGTCATGTCTCGTATCATAGTACAATTTGATGCGTCATAGGCTGTAATCCTCCCATTATCATCAAACGTGTACCCTGCGTCATGGCATAGGACAAGTTTGCTATCACTCGTTACGCGGATATCGCACTTGATCCCGTCATAGTCATTTGCCGCGCACCAGCGAAAATGCTCCAACGAGTTTGTTGCGGCCTCTCCAACGTAAGAATACGAAATGTATTGGAACTTTCTACTAAAGTAATCATTTACAACACCGGCAGAAAGGTTCTCAATCTCCTCAGAAAGCGCACTAAGCCGATTGACAACTACCGCCGCATCTGCCGCCTGACCCGCATTGGTTAGGGTCGTGTCGATTACAGCATCTTTACCGGTGTCGCCTTTATCGCCTTTCGCACCCGTAAACTTGCCTACATCGGCATCGTCACACACGCTTTGGGCAAGCTTCTCGGCGGCGTTTGCGGCAAGCATGATCTGCTGTACCACGTTCGGCGTAGGCTCGGCGGGTTCTGTGCCGCTCGCACCAGAGGACGGCGCCACCTTGTACAGTACGTCGACCGCAATCTGTCGCACGCCCTCCTTGTATCCCGCGAATACGATCTCGCCCATGCCCTTTTCCGCCGTGGCTTCGATCGGCACGCCGATTTGATTGTTCGCGCCGACGCGCACCTGCACCGCAGCCCCGACCGGCGGGTGAAACGCCGCTAAAATATCGTACTCCGCCCAAACACCCTCGCGAATGATCGTCAGCATCTCCATGCCGTAGCTGCCCGCCGTGCCAAGATATAAGGGTTGCTCCTTGCAGTACGCGGCGTATTGTTTGAGGATGATTTCATGATTATTTTTCATCTGCATTATCTCCTTTACTTACGGTGTTCTTCAATCTATCCAACAGTTTAGACAGCCGCGGAAAACCCGGCACGCCGATGGCAGCAAGGTTTTCCATGACGGAAATAAGCTCGTTGATGATGAGCCAGATCGCGACCAGCAGGCCGCAGAAAAGCTCGATGTGCAAGTCGATGCCCGCCTGCACCAGAGCGCCGCGCAGCAGATAATCCACACCCGCGCCGACCGCTACCATCGCCATGTAACAGAGCTTTTTGAGAATACCTTTCACGCCGATGCGCGAGCTGAGCTGCGCCGTCATGTAGGCTTTGACCATGCCGGTGACGTAATCGATCACCATCATGCACAGCAGCACGAGCACCGGCGCGGCCAGCTGCCCGCAGTATGCCGCGACCCCCGCCCCAACGACTGCCGTTACGGATTTAAGTACAGTTGCTTTGTTCATTTTTTCCTCCTTTATTTTAAGTAAAAATTGTAATCCACGGTGCCGAAAGCTATTTCGCCGCCGCCCAGTGCAAAATATTTGCCCGTCGCATACTCGGGCAGCCCGGCCGCATTTACTACCGACGTATTGTAGATGTGGCAAAGCACAATGCCGACCGAATTAGGATGCTGCGTGCCGATACACAGTAGCATATATTTATTCGGATAGGCTTTGCACACCCAAATAAGCCACTGCTTAAAGTATTCGTAGCCGCTTGATCCAGTAAGTCCCAGTGTGTCAGAGGTAACACGCGGCACAAACACGATTGGATTAGATGACGCATCATCACGATTTACGGGAGTATAACTGTCAGCTTGCACCGTACCCCGAATCCGCGTATGCCAGGCAATATCCAGCCAGTTTGCGAGCTCGGCCACTTTGCCGATGGCCGCCCCTGCGCTGCGTTTGAAGGATTGCAGCACACTTTTTGTAGACAGAGTGCGCGGAATAGGTAAGCTGTTGTACTTGTCCGCCACCGTCACGAGCACGTCGTAGGTGGTGGACGCGCCTATATTTCCGCCGCCGATCACGGTTTTACCGTTGTTGGTAACGTTCGCCGCGGTGCCGTAACTGCTCTCGGACTGCTTTTTGTATCGAGCTGTAATGCTCAACGTGTTGCCGGTGATTGCGCTGTAACTGGCGTTGATCTCCACGGCAAAATACGTGCCTGCCTTTTTGCGGTTTCCGTCTGCATCGCAGCGGTACACGTCACACACCGCTACGCCGGGCTTTGTGTAGTCTATGACGTTGATCGTGCGCGTAGTGCTGGCTTTCCGGCCGCGCGAATCTGTCACCGTGGACGTGAATGTGATGTTGCCCGCCGATGCCAACGTTCCGGTTGTCAATGCGCCATTTGTGGCCGTCCATCCGCCGCCGGTAATCGTGTACGAGGTGATGCTGCTGCCGTATGCGCCGGATGCTCCCGAAAGCGTCAGCTTTGCTTTGCCCATGCCTTTTACATATAGACCCGTGCCGCTTGTGTCTTCGGCGAGCGCTGCCGAAAGCGTGCCCGCCGACGGAACTACGCTGCCGGGGACGGTGAGCGTGATGCTGATAGTTTTTGTGCCTAACTGTGTACCGTTTGCATCAAAAGTGTCGCAATAAATTGTAGCTACGCCAGAGGTCGCGTTTGAAATTTGGCTTGCTAAATTAACGTCTGGTGTCCACGTTGTGCTTGATACTACTCTTTCAGCTATAACAACGCCTGCGTTGCCAAAAGCAGCCCAAATATTGTGTCTGTACGTGCTGTTTACCGCAGGCGTGTTGATCGTCACGCTTTTGCCAATCTCCACGGTTGCGGCGCTCAAACTCGGCTGTGTTGCAGGCTCCTGCCAATCCACCTCAAGCGTTACAGCCGTCCATTTGAGATAATCCGTGTAAGAGCTGCCATTGTAGATGCAGTACGTATCGTACCCGGCGGCGATAGATGCCGCCATGAAAGCAACATCAAACGTTTTGGTATTATCCCACATGGGCGCTTTACAGCTGCCGAGCGCATTGCCTGTGCGGTGCCCTGCGTTGAGCGAGGTTTTAATGCCGCCCTGCGAGGCGGAGTTGTAGATGTATACCGTTTTGGTGGTCGCTGTGCCGTAGCCCGTCTGTCCGGTCGTCGCGGTGAGCTTTACGCTGTTGATGATCTTGCCCTTGAGCGCTGCAAGGCCCGGAAAATACAGTACGCCGGTGCGCACACCTGTGCCGTCCCACTGGCCCTGCGAGGCGGTGCCCTCGCTTTTCCAGCCCCACTTACTGTCATAATAGTTAAGCTGGGCTTTATAGCTGTTTCTGCTCATCAGTCGTCCCCCTCAAACTCAAGATCAAACGTGTCGGCCTCCGCGTTATAACGCCACATATACAATCCCGTGTCCGCGTTTCCGAAAGACAAGCTGCCCGTGATATGCGCATCCGTGATATAAAGCATACGATTAGAGATATACGCAATGGTTTGACCGTTTTCGACAAATTCTAGCCGGTCGTTGGAGAGCACCGCCTGTATGGCGCTGTCGCTGCGGCCGAGCGTAATGCGCGCCCCCTCAAAGCGGATATACTGCTCTAAAAGCCGCTGATTTTCCGCTATCGTGCCGTTTGTGCTGTCAATGAGATTTGTCACCTGCGTAAAGCGGTATTCGAGCTGATCGCTCCATTGGGTGATGAGCAGCTGTTTAACGCTTTCAAGCTCCTCTGTAGAGACTGCGGTATCTTGTAAACGCCCGAGCGCGTCATACACGTTTTCAGTGGTGGTCGTCAGCTCGGTGCGGGTCTCCGTCACCGATGCCGTGATGCTGTCCATGTCCTTCC
>ENA-ORLY01000945-ORLY01000945.1-human-gut-metagenome-genome-assembly--contig:-NODE-945-length-37660-cov-3.947929_pt1 | contig 37660 bp, 27 predicted proteins | sample MGYA00243071_ERZ508832 | MGnify/ENA primary metagenome ERZ508832 (study PRJEB26277, sample SAMN04329777) | human gut metagenome | biome: human-associated habitat | host: Homo sapiens | place: USA... | reverse complement strand
TCCATTTATAGCTTATTGCAGTTGCTAACACGCCTGCCATCTGCGCGATTCCAATATGCTTTGGATCAGTCGTTATATCTCTTAGGCAATATACAATCAGAACTGCCATAATTAGCGGCGGCAGTGCTTTTCCTAACTGCTCTAACCACACAGGCATCTTGCGTTTTCCGCGAAAAACAGCAAACGGAAGTGCGCGAAGTCCAAACGTAATAATTGCACACATTATAATAATCAAAAAAATTTCAATAGGATTTCTCATCATGCACCTCATTTTTCTCTTTTCTCTGCCATAAAAGTAAAATGCCAGATGCAATAATCAATGCTGGCAAAATAAAATTGCTTTTTCCAAAAAAGAGCAGACAAATAATCCCTGTTCCAAGTCCGAGTTCGTTAATAGATCCATTAGAAGAAAAAATTGAATTTGTACGAGTTTTAATTCTTGAAATTCCAACAACACTTTGAGAAACTTTTTCTAACATATCAGCAGTTGATTGACTTTCTTTTGTTGCGGATTCTACAGTTTGTAAAGGGATTGTGGATTCTGTTCGCTTAATTTCATATTCAGGAGTAATATCTATTTTAGTATATGTAGTATAAAGATAATATGAAATTCCGGCTAAAACACTTACAATTAAAATAATTATTAGTATGTTCCTAATTTTTTTCCACATAAAAAGCCCTCCAAATTCATTTTTATAAGTATGAAACAATTATTTAAAATATAATCAAAAAGTTTAATTAATGTTAAGATTCTCTTTTTGCAGAAGGAGATTTTAGGCAAAAAAACAAAAATTTGCAAAATTTGTAAAATAATGTTATAATATAGTAGCGTGGACTATATGCAATATATTGTAAAGAAATAAAGTAAAAAAGGGTGTTAAGAAATGGGGAATTTAACGAACTCTCAGAAATCAATCTGGGTAACAGAACAATATTACAAAGAAAGTAGTATAAACAATATATGTGGGACAGCAATAATAGATGAACAAGTTGACTTTGAAAAATTAAAAGAGTCAATACAAATTGTGTGCCAAAAACATGATAATTTTTGGTTAAAATTAAAGAGAGAAAACGAGAAAATTAAACAGCTGCTATCTGAACGAAAAGAAATACAGATAGACATTATTAATGTTGAGGATTCAAAAGAATTAGAAAAAGAAAGAAACAAAATTGTTAGAATACCATTCAAGTTAGAAAATTCAGAATTATTTAAATTTTATATCTTTAAGTTTAAAAATGGAGAAGGGGCCTTTATGCTCAATATTCACCATTTGATTTCAGACGCGTGGACACTTGCGTTCATTTGTAATGAAATAATCAAAACATATTCAGCGCTAAAACAAAATAAAGAAATCGAAACAAAGGCTATATATTCATATATAGACTATATTAAATCTGAGCAAGATTACATAAAAAGTGAAAAATATCAAAAAGATAAGGCGTATTGGGAAGAGAAATTTAAAATATTACCAGAAGTTGCTTCAATTCCAGGTAGTATTAAAGATAGAATAGATACTAATAATCCTAGTGGCGAAAGAAAACAATATGAATTAGAAAGTAATTATGTTTCAAAAATAAAGGAATATTGCAAAGCCAATAAAATTTCTTTGTATAATTTTTTTATGGCTATTTATGCTATATATATAGGTGAAATTTCTAATTTGAGTGAATTTGTTATAGGAACACCAATATTAAATAGAACTAATTTTAAGGAAAAGAATGCTGCTGGAATGTTTATTAATATGATTCCATTTAAAATTAATTTAGATGAAGCATTGGATTTTAAGTTGTTTGCCAAAAATATTGCACTTGATTCAATTAGTATGCTAAAGCATCAAAAGTATTCATATCAAGCATTGTTAGAGAATTTGAGGGAAAAGAATAAAAACATTCCTAATTTATATAATATTTTATTATCATATCAAATAACAAATGCAAAACAGACTGAGGAAAATATAAATTATAGAACTGAATGGACTTTTAATGGTTGCTGTGCTGATAATATGGATATTCATATATATGATATAAATGATACAGGCAATCTAAATATTGCATATGATTATAAGACAAGTATATATACTTCAAAAGATATAGAAGAGGTTCATGATAGAATTTTAAATATTATCTTTCAAGTGATTTCTAATGAGAATATTAAATTAAATGATATTGATATTGTTACACCTGAAGAAAAGGAAAAATTACTTGTAGAGTTTAATAATACAGAGCTTGAATATGATAAGAGCGTTCCATTTATTAAATATTTTGAAGAACAAGCAAGGAGAAAACCAGAAGATATAGCACTGGTTTTTGAAAACAAAACAATTACATATAAAGAATTAAATGAAAAGTCTAATAGTTTAGCATATGTATTAAGAGAAAATGGTGTAAAAAATAATACAATAGTAGGGATTTTGCAAGAACGATCATTTGAAATGGTTATTGCAATATTAGCAACTTTAAAATCAGGAGGATGTTATATTCCTATTGCACTTGATTATCCAAATGAACGAATTGAATATATGCTAAAAGATAGTTCTGCAAATATATTATTAACAAGTGAAGAGCAAAGAATAAAAACAGATAAAAAGATTATAAACATAAATAATCCTAAAATATACGAAGATAATAAAGAAAATCTTGATAATATATCTAAACCAGAAGATTTATCTTATTTAATATATACATCTGGTTCTACAGGAACACCAAAAGGAGTTATGTTAAAACAACAAAACTTAACAAACTTTTATAATTCAATGAAAGAAAAAATAGAATACTTAAGAGATGGAAATAATTATAGAATTATTTCAATAACTACAGTTTCATTTGATATATTTGCATTTGAAAGTTTAATGTCATTAACAAGAGGTTTGACAGTATATATTACAAATGAAAATCAGCAAAAGATGACATCTGAATTAGAAAGAATTATAAAAGATGGCCAAATTCAAATAATGCAAACAACTCCATCAGTAATGAAATTTCATTTAGAAAATATAAAAAATAAAGACAATTTAAATAGTTTGAAATATATTATGCTTGCAGGTGAACCTTTACCGAAAAAACTTGTGGAAAAGATAAAAGCTATAATACCTAATGTTACAGTTTATAATGGTTATGGACCATCTGAGACTACTATTTTTTCTACCATTGCAAATGCAACCAATCAAGAAACAATCACTATTGGTAAACCTATTAATAATACACAGATATATATATTAAATAAAAATAAAAAGTTAATGCCTAAAGGAACGATTGGTGAATTATACATTTCAGGAGATGGAGTAGGAAAAGGCTATATGAATAAAAAAGAGCAAACAGAGATGAGCTTTATTCATAACCCATTTATAGATGGTAAAATTATGTACAAAGTTGGAGATTTAGGAGCATTTAATGATAATGGAGAAATTACTTGCTATGGAAGAATTGACAATCAAGTAAAAATCAGAGGTTTAAGAATAGAGTTGCCTGAAATAGAAAAACAGATAGAATCTATATATAATATTTCTGATTGTGTAGTAATAAAAAAAGAAATAAATAACAAAGATACTCTATGTGCATATTACATACAAAATGGTCCTGTTGATAAAGATATTTTAAAAAGCGTATTACATACAAAATTGCCTGAATATATGGTTCCACAATATTTTATGAAACTAGATAAATTTCCACAAACTCCAAATGGAAAAATAGACAGGAAAAAGTTACCAGATCCTAAAGTGGACGAGACAGAGATGATTATTGTTGAACCAAGAAATGAAATTGACAGAGAATTAGTTAAAACAATAGGCAAAATGTTGCACATATCAAATATAAGTATTAATGATACTTTACTAGATCTTGGTGGAGACTCATTAACAGCTATAACTTTATCTGCAAAAATATTATCTAAATTTAATGTACAAATAAATATAAAAGATGTGTTATCAAATTACAGAATACGTGATATATCAGATTATATTAATTTAGTTCCAACTAAAGACATGTCAAAAATAAAAATTGAAAAAGCACCTGTTCAAGAATTTTATCCACTATCATCTGCTCAAAAAAGAATATATTATAATTGCAAAATGATAGGTGAAGATAGCACTGTTTATAATATGACTGGTGGAATACTTGTAGATGAAATATTAGATTATGATAAAGTAAAAAAATCTATTGAGAAAATAATAGAGAGACATACTATATTAAGAACATCATTTGTGTTGGAAAATGATACAATAATGCAAAAAATACATGATGATGTACATATAGATATCCCAATTTTTTATAATAAAGAAAAAGAAATAAAACAAATAAAAGAAAATTTTACAAGACCATTTAGTTTAGAAAAAGCACCATTAATTAGAGTTGAAATACATTATATAGACAATAAAAAAACATTAGTATTGATGGAAACACATCATATTGTAATGGATGGAACATCTTTAAATAATTTTATAATAGAATTTGAAAGACTATATAATGGAGATAATTTAAAAAGAATTCCAATTCAATACAAAGATTATTCTGTTTGGGAAAATAATGTAAATAAGAGTGATGAAATTAAAAGAATAGAGAATTATTGGATAAATAAATTTAAGGATTCAGAATTCTCACAATTAAATTTACCATATGATTATAAAATGCCTGCAAATAGGAGCTATAATGGTAATAAAATAACTAATATAATTGATGAACATAAATTTAGAAGAATAACAAGATATGCAAAGAAAATAGGTGTTTCTCCATATATGCTATTTATATCAGCTTTTTATATACTTCTTTATAAATATACAGGTCAAGAAGAAATTACTTTAGGTAGTCCTATGGCGAACAGAAACAGAAATGAAATGAAGAGAATGATTGGAATGTTTGTAAATAACATTGTAACAAAAGCCAATATACAACCTGAAAAGACATTTAAAGAATTTTTAAACGAGATAAAAGAACAGATATTGGATGATTTATCATATCAACCATATCCATTTGATGAATTAGTAAAAAAACTTGGAATAACCATGGATAATTCAAGGAATCCACTGTTTGATGTAATGTTTACTTATCAAAATAAAGAAGAGAATATTTTACAAATAGATGGAAAAGATGTAAGTATTTTAGAGATATATAACAATGTTGCTAAATTTAATTTGTCACTAGAAATAAAGCCAAAAACTCATACTATTAATATAGAGTATTGTACAGATTTATTTAGAGAGGAAACAATAGTTAATTTATTTGAACATTATATGTACATATTAGAGCAAGTAATGAATAACACTGAAATTAAGATAAATGATATAGATATAATAACCGAAAGAGAAGATAAAATGTTAGCTCAATTTAATAGTACAGAAGGAGAAATAAATCAAGATACAACAGCATATTTAATAGAGCAACAAGCGGAAAAATATCCAAATAATATTGCTGTTATATGTGAAGATATACAAATTACTTATGGAGAATTAGATAAGAAAGCCAATAGTTTAGCAAACCATTTAATTAAAAATGGGATAAAAAATAATGATATTGTTTGTATAATGACAAATAGATCAATAGAAACTATTGTTGCAATGTATGCAATATTAAAAGCAGGTGGAGCATTTTTGAATATTGATCCAACATATCCATTAGATAGAACAAAATATTATATAGAAAGCAGTAAAGCACAATATGTCTTAACTCAAAGAGAATTAAAAGATAGAGTTAAAGAAATTCCAAACTGCATAGAAATAGATTTGGATAATGAAATTTATAATGGAGATTCAACTAAGCCAGATGTAGATATAAAAATGGATGACTTATCATACTTAATATATACATCAGGTTCAACAGGAGTTCCGAAAGGAGTAATGTTAAATCAAGTTGGATTAACTAATATGGCTAAAGCAATGACAAAAGCATTAGATTATTTACATGATGGAAAGATTCACACATTGTTATCAGTAACATCAACACCATTTGATATATTTGTTTATGAAATAATAGTGTCATTAACACATGGACAAAGAATTGTAATGGCAAATAATGCAGAACATAGAAATCCTAAGTTACTAGAAAAAATAATGGAAAAATATAATACAGATGTTATGACAGTAACACCAAGCTTAATGAAAATAGTTTATGATAATAGGAGTGAAAATAGTCCATTAAAGTTAGTAAAAAATATGGTATTTGGTGGAGAGCCTTTGCCAGAGAAATTTGTGAAAGACTTAAAGGCGCTAGCTGATGATATAACAGTATTTAATATATATGGACCAAGTGAAATAACAATATTATCAAATGTACAAAATCTAAATGGAGAGCCAGAAATTACAACAGGTCCACCAATTATGAATACACAAATACATATACTAGACAAGAACTTAAAAAGAGTTCCAGTAGGTGTAGTAGGAGAAATCTATATATCAGGAATACAAGTAGGAGTAGGATATTTAGGAAAACCTGAATTGACGAGAGAAAAATTTCTTCCAAACAAATTTGGAGAAGGAAGGATGTACAAATCTGGAGATATTGGAAGATGGACATTTGATGGAAAGATTCAATGTTTAGGAAGAATAGACAATCAAATAAAATTACGTGGATTAAGGATAGAACTTGGCGAAATAGAAAGTAAGATGGAGCAATATACAGGAGTGTCTGCATCAATAGTAAATAAAATAATGATTGATGATAAAGAGGTATTATGTGGATATTATGTTACAGATGGAACAATAGATGTTACTGAAACAGAAATAAAAATTTATTTGAAAAAGTATTTACCTCAATATATGGTTCCGAGTTTTATAGTACATCTTGAAAAAATGCCATACACGATAAATAGAAAAATAGATAGAAAAGCTTTACCAATGCCCAAAATAGAAGAAGATAGTTTTAAAGAAGAAGAACCAGACAAATTTGATACAGCTGAATTGAAATTACAACAAATCTGGAAAAATGTTTTACATTTAAAGAAAATATCGTTAGAAGATAATTTCTTTGATATAGGAGGTGACTCAATCTCAGCTATAAAAATGCAAATTGAAGCATTAAAATATAATTTTGATTTTGAATATGCAGATATATTTAAGTATCCTACAATAAAAGAACTTGCAGGAAAGAGAAATGATAAAGTTGAAGAAAATATAGCTGAATATGATTATCATAGAATTGATAGAGTTTTAGAAAGAAATAACATATCAAATATATCAACAATAAAAAAATATCAAGTGGGGAACATTCTTTTAATAGGAAGTACAGGATATTTAGGAATTCATATATTAGATGAATATTTAAAAAGACATAGAGGAATAGTGTATTGCCTAGTAAGAAGAAAAAATAATGAGGAGCCATTAGCAAGATTAAAACAAAAAATCGTATTCTATTTTGGAAATGAATATTTTGAAGAATATAAAGATAGAATACAAGTAATTGAAGGAGATATAGTAGAAAAAGACTTTAAGCTATCAAAAGAAGACTATGAATTAGTTAGAAAAAATATAACAACAGTTATAAATGCGGGAGCATTAGTAAAACATTTTGGAACAGCAGAATTATTCAATAGAATTAATGTAGACGGAACACAAAATGTAGTAGATTTTTGTAAAGAAACAGAAAAGAGATTAATACATATTTCAACAATCAGTGTTTCTGGAAATGGCGAAAAAGAAGAAAACATAAAAGAAACAGAGGAAAATATAAATAATAAAAAAATATTCAAAGAAAATACTTTATATATAGACCAAAACATATCAGGAATATATACTATAACAAAATACAAAGCAGAAATGATTGTATTAAAAGCAATAGAAGAAGGGCTAGATGCACAAGTACTAAGAATGGGAAATATTACAAATAGATATAGTGATGGAGTATTCCAACAAAATGTTGAAGAAAATGCATTTGCAAAGAGATTAAAATCATTTATAGAACTAGGGGCATTTCCAGAATATTTATTAGCACATGCAATAGAATTAGGACCAGTAGATTTAAGTGCAGAAGCGGTTATAAAAATACTAGAGCATGATAGTATTTGTAATGTTTTTCACATATATAATCCAAAACTACTACCAATAAAATTATTAATAAATACTTTACAGGAATTAGGTATTGAAATTAATGGAGTAGATAATGAAACAATGTCAAAAAAATTAACCGAAATATTAAATGATGACTTTAAAAAAGAAATATTATCTGGTATAATACATGATATCGACTCAAATAAACAATTAATATATACTTCTAATGTAAGAATAGACTATGAATTTACAGAAAAATATTTTGAAAAAATAGGCTTTTTTTGGAAAGAAATTGATAAAGAATATATATTAAAATATATGGATTATTTTAAAAGAATAGGATTTATAAAATATTAAAGGAGAAACAGAAGATGGTTATAGATACAGAGTTTATATTATTAATAATATCAACACTTTCAATAATATTATTGATGGGAAAAATTAGGAGAAAGAAACCAGTGTCGCAATTGCAAAATGCATTTGCGACGGTTTTGCTAACGGTGCTTATTATAAGTGTAGGAGTAATAGCACAATTAGTTTGTACAATTTTTTTTAATATAGAGCCGATATATTTTGAAAACTTTATTTATATAGGAACTTGCATACTTCCTGTAGCATTGTTTTTTGTATCGATTATATTTAGAAATACAAAGATTAGATTTAGGAAAAGATATTTGTTGTTATTTGTAATTCCATTTTTAACACTTGCAGTATTATATACAAATCAATACCATCATTTATTTTATAAAATATATTCCTCAAATTTAAATGAAATGGTATATGGACCATATTTTTATGTGCATTCGATATATACTTATGGGTTGCTTTTAGTAAGCATAGGAATAATGATAAATGCATCATTAAAAAATTCAGGGGCATTTTCTAAACAAACAATGTTAATAATAATAGGAACAATGTTTCCAATATTAGTAAATTTACTTGGTACCTTTAAGATATATGATATGAATGTTTGCTTAACTCCAATAAGCTTTTCGATTGCAGTAATATTTTATACATTTTCAATACTAAAATTTAATTTTTTAAAAATTACTCCTATAGCATTGCAAAAAATAGTTGATAGGATATCAGATGGGTATGTAGTATTAGATGAAGATAATATAATTACAGATTTTAATAAAACATTTTTATCTGTATTTAAACTAAAACCAGAAAACCTAAGAAGTAAAAATTTTATTGATTTTCTAAATAGTAGAAAGATAAGTAAACAAGTAATTTCTAAAATAGAAAGATCAATTCAAAAAGCAAATACAACAAATGAAACAATATCATTTGAGCAGCACTTTTCAGAAATAAAAAAATACTTTAAAATTGAAATTACACCAATAAATTCAGAAAATAGCTCATTGGGAACACTGTTTTTGTTCAAAGATATAACACAACATAAAGAAGATATGCAAACTATCAAAAATAACCAAGAGATATTGATGGAAAGAGAGCGTTTAGCAGGATTAGGACAATTAATAGGAGGAATTGCACATAATTTGAAAACACCAATAATGTCAATCGCAGGTGCAGTACAAGGACTTGAAAATTTAATACATGAATATGAAGAATCTATAGATGACCCATTAGTAAATTCACAGGACCATCATGATATTGCAAAAGATATGGAGGAATGGATTCCTAAAATAAGAGCACATTTGGAATATATGTCAGATATTATAACAACTGTAAAAGGACAAGCTGTAGCTCTTGTAAACAATGAAGACGATTCTTTTACAGTTGGAGAACTTATAAAAAGAGTAAACATATTAATGAAACATGAATTAAAAAATGCTTACATATATATGAATGTTTTAATGAAAATAGACGAAAACCAGACACTAAAAGGGGATGTTAATAGTTTAGTGCAGGTCGTAAATAATATAATCTCAAATGCGATACAAGCTTATGATGGCAAACATGATCAAAACATAGAACTTGAGATTACTAAAAAAGGAAATGATGTTATATTTTCTATAACTGATTTTGCTGGAGGACTTCCAAAAGAGGTACAAGATAAGTTGTTTAAAGAAATGATTACAACTAAAGGAAAAAATGGAACTGGTCTTGGATTATATATGTCTTATTCAAATATTAAGGCTCATTTTGGAGGAGATATTACTTATGAGACAGAGAATGGAAAAGGGACGACTTTTAATATAATTATTCCTATAAAAAAATCAAAATAAGAAACGAATTAAAGGGGCTTTACAGCCCCTTTTAAAATTAATCTTGTTCAACTTCTTTAAATATATCATTTTCAAAGAATTCTGTAATAGTTATACCAAAACCTTCGCATATATGAAGCAAAGTATCTAGTTTTAATAATTCTGTTCTTCCATTCATAAAAGCTGCTAAAGTTGACATAGGTACGCCTGATGACTTAAATAATCCCCAAAGACTCATATCTTTTTTATCTTGATAAAATTTAATTCTATCTCGTATTGCATCAGATAAAGACATAAAAATCACTCCCTTATTGTTGATATAGTTAAGTATAGCAGTAAACTTCTCGAGAGTAGTGTATCCAAATAGACTATAATTTATAAAAATAATTGTCAAATAAAAAAAGATAGTTTAAGTACAGAAAATTAAAACTATCTTTTAAATAAACATATTCAGAATTGTAAGAACAAAAGTAGAAAAAAATGTTTTGATTGAAAATTTAAAACCACGTTTAACAAAAACCTCAGCATTAGTAAGACGATTTTCACCAATTATAGTTAATGCTACACAAGGTTCTTCAACCTCTTTATATTCAATAATGTCTGTTACAGTATTTTTTACATCATTATTAGATTGCAATTCTTCCATTATATCCTCCATTTAAAATTAGTATATCAAGACAATATAGAAAAATCAAACAAAAACATAAAATGTAACATAAAAGAAATATATTTGTAATAAAAATGAAAAGATAAAGTCTATTTAAACATAGTATATATGATTAATTGAATGATAAAATTTATATTAATTAAAATATATTAATTTTAATAAAATAAATTTTATAAAAAAACTTGATTTTTAAAGTGTAAACTAATATAATTTACAATAAATAATAAATATGAAAATTAATAAGGATTAGAGGGTGATAATAAAATGAGAAAAGCACTTCAGAATCAATTAAATGGAGAAAGAAAATATAAAGTAATTGGTGTAGATGATGAAAACGGAATATTAGATTCATTAAGGGTGCTTCTAGAAAATTCAAATTATGAATTTGTAGGTATAACAGATCCTGTTAAAGCGATTGAGACAGTTAGGCAGGAACATTTTGATTTAATGTTGTTGGATTTCATGATGACACCATTACATGGTGATGAAGTAGTGGAAGAAATTAGAAAATTTAATAAAGAGTTATATATTTTATTATTGACAGGACATAAAGATTTAGCTCCTCCTTTGGAAACAATAAAAAGATTAGATATACAAGGATATTGCGAAAAGAGTGACAAATTTGATCAACTACTTTTATTAATTGAGTCTGGATTAAAATCAGTAAAGCAAATGGATGAGATAAAGAAAATAAATGATGAATTAGCTGATTCAAAAGAAAAATTAGAACAGGCATATTTAGATATTGTACAGACTTTAAGATACACAGTAGAAGCAAAAGATACATATACAAGAGGCCATTCAGATAGAGTTGCAGAATATTCTGTATTAATTGGTCAAAAATTAGGATTGACAGAAGAACAACTTAAAACATTGAGAATAGGTGGGTTATTCCATGATATTGGAAAGATAGGAATTCCAGATAATATATTATTAAAACCAGATAAACTTACAGATGATGAATATTCAGAAATAAAAAACCACCCATCAATAGGAGCACATATTTTAAGCTCAGCAGTAATTTTTAAAGATATTATACCGATTGTAAAACATCATCACGAAAGATATGATGGAAATGGTTATCCAGCAAGATTAAAAGGCGAAGAAATACCATATTTGGCAAGAATTGCAGCGGTTGCAGACACTTTTGATGCAATGACAAGTAGAAGGAGTTATAGAGGACCGATTGATATTGAACATGTAAAAGATGAAATAAGAAAATGTGAAGGAACTCAATTTGATCCGCAAATTGCAGAAGTTTTTCTTGACATATTAAATAATGAGTTTGATAAAATAAAGGAGATACAAGAAAAATATTAAAAAGAATTACAAATAAAAATACTATTAAAATTAATGAAAAATTTTGTGTATCTAAACTTGAAGTTAGAAATTATTAAAAAAACGATGAGGGATGTTCGATTTCCAATTGAAAGAGGCTCATCGTTTTTTATTATAATTTCTTCGAAAGTTTAGCTTATCAAAAATTTGTAATGTTTTTTAATAGTATTTTTATTTGTAAATTTTTTATATCTTCATGCTTAGTCCAACTTTTTTGCGTTCAGAGTCAATTTTAATAACTTTGACTTTTACAATATCTCCAACAGAAACCAAATCAGAAGGGTTTTTAATATAAGAATCACTCATTTCTGAAATATGTACAAGTCCATCATATTTAACACCGATATCTACAAAAGCTCCGAAATCAATAACATTACGAACAGTTCCAGTAAGAACCATTCCTTCTGTTAAATCTTCAAACTTTAAAACATCACTACGAAGAACTGGTTTAGGCATATCTTCTCTAGGGTCACGACCTGGTTTAGAAAGTTCTGTTATAATATCTGACAAAGTCATTTCACCAATACTAAGCTCTTCTGAAAGACTCTTAATATCAACTGTTTTTAATTTTTCACGAAGAGAGTTTAAGTCATTTTTATTTTTTAAATCGTTAGTACTAAAGCCAAGTTTTTCTAAAAGTTTTTCAGTTGGTTCATAGCTTTCAGGATGGACTGCTGTATTTTCTAACGGATTTGTTCCGTCAGGAATTCTAATAAATCCAGCACATTGTTCAAAAGCAACTTTGCCTAATTTTGGGACTTTTAAAAGTTCTTTTCTTTCTTTTAACTTTCCGTTTTCATCTCTATATTTTACTATGTTTTTGGCAATAGTGTTATTAATACCTGCAACATATGATAAAAGAGAAGGTGTAGCTGTGTTTACATCAACACCAACTTTATTAACACTGTCTTCTACAACACCTGTTAGACTCTCAGATAATCTTTTTTGATTTACATCATGTTGATATTGACCGACTCCTATAGCTTTAGGGTCTATTTTTACAAGCTCAGCAAGAGAATCCTGAAGTCTACGGGCAATCGATATTGCACCTCTTATCGATACATTTATATCTGGGTATTCTTCTGTAGCAAGTTTTGAAGCAGAATATACAGAAGCACCTGCTTCGCTAACAATAACGTAACAAATATCATGTTTTACTTCTTTAATCATATCTGACACAAACATTTCAGATTCTCTTGATGCAGTTCCATTTCCAATAGCTATTATATCTATATGATGTTTTTCGATTAAATCTAATAAAGTCTTTTTAGCATTTTCTACATCATTTTGAGGAGCTGTTGGGTATACAGTTGAAGTATCTAAAACTTTACCGGTTTCGCTAATTACAGCAATTTTACAACCAGTTCTATATGCAGGATCAAAGCCCATAACAGTTTTTCCCTTTATAGGTGCTCCAAGCAATAATTGTCTTGCATTTTGTCCAAAGACTTTAATGGCTTTTTCTTCTGCCTTTTCTGTCAAGTCTGAGCGGATTTCTCTTTCTATAGATGGTTCTATTAGTCTTTTATATGAATCTAAGATAGTGTTTTCTAGCATTTCTGTAAATTGGGTTTTACCTTGAATAATATCTTTTTGCATATAATATAAAATTTTACTTTCAGGCTTATCTATAGAAACTTTTAAAAAGTCTTCTTTTTCTCCTCTGTTAATTGCTAAAATTCTATGACTTGGAAGTTTATGAACCAATTCTGAAAAATCATAATACATTTCATAATTGGATTTTTCGTCAGGTTTAGAGGCTTTTGTAGTAATAGTACTTTCGCGGTAGCATACTTTTTTTATGTATTTTCTATATTTGGCATTATCAGAGATATTTTCTGCAATAATATCTAAAGCTCCTTGAATTGCATTATCTACAGAAGCAACTACTTTATCTTTGTTTGCTTTGTCTTCATCTGATAAAGAATCAATATTTATATATTGTTTAGCTAATTGTTCAATAGGTGTTTCTTCTTTTTGAGCTAAAATTATATCAGCTAATGGTTCTAATCCTTTAGCTTTTGCTACTGTTGCTCTTGTTTTTTTCTTTTGCTTGAAAGGTCTATATAAATCTTCTACCTCTGCAAGTGTTTCAGCAGATGCTATAGCAACTGTAAGTTCGTCTGTTAATTTTCCTTGTTCACTAATAGATTTAATAATTTCCTCTTTGCGTGTTTCAAGGTTTCTTAAATAATTTAATCTTTCACCTAAATTTCTTAAAATTTCATCACTTAATCCGCCTGTTGCTTCTTTTCTGTAACGTGCAATAAATGGAATTGTGTTTCCTTCATCTATTAATTTGATTGCATTTTCTACTTGTGTAGATTTTACATTTAATTCTTCTGCTATTTTATTAGTTATTTTATCCATATCATTATTTCCTTTCTGAGACCAATTTTTTGAGATAGTGGGAAAGAAAATTGAAAATTTTTCTTGTTTTTTTGGCTCAACTTTTTGTACATTATATACATTAGTTCAAAAAAAATCAAGTTAACTTGTGGTCTATTTTAGTGGATATATTTTATTTTGTATATGAACAAAAATTTATTGACAAAACAAGATAAAAAAAATATAATACCAAAGGATAAAAGTTAAGCAAAAAGATAATAATAAAAGCAAAATGCTTATAAGTAAAAAAAGCTGATAAAAAACTAAATATTAATGGAAGGAACGTGATTTATATGGATTTTGAACAATGGAAAGGGTTTGAGAAAGGCGAATGGATAAGGCAAATAGATGTAAGAAACTTTATACAAAAAAATTATACACCATACACAGGAGATTCAAGTTTTTTAGCAGGGACAACAGATAAGACAAGAAAATTATGGGATGAGGTTTTAGATTTATATAAAAAAGAACATGATGCACAAGGTGGAGTACTAGATATTGATACAAAAACAATATCAACGGTATCAGCACATGAAGCAGGATATATAGACAAAAATTTAGAAGAAATAGTGGGACTACAAACAGATGCACCACTAAAAAGAGCAATAATGCCATTTGGAGGAATCAGAATAGTAGAAAAATCATGTGAAGCATATGGAAGAGAAGTTGATCCAGAAACAGATATAATTTTCCATACAGCAAGAAAAACACATAATGATGGAGTATTTGATGTATACACACCAGACATAAGAGCAGCAAGAAGTTCACACCTAATTACAGGACTTCCAGATGGATATGGAAGAGGAAGAATTATAGGAGATTACAGAAGAGTTGCATTATATGGTGTAGATGAATTAATTGCAGAGAAAAAGGAAGAACTTGAAATATTAAATGTAGATGATTTTACAGAAAAAGTAATAAGAGAAAGAGAAGAAATTTCCGAGCAAATTAAAGCTCTTAACCAATTAAAAGTAATGGCAGAAAAATACGGATTTGATATATCAAGACCAGCTGAAAATGCAAAAGAAGCAATACAATGGTTATATTTTGGATATTTAGGATCTGTAAAAGACCAAAATGGTGCAGCAATGAGTATTGGTAGAACATCAACATTTTTAGATATATATATAGAAAGAGATTTAAAAAATGGAACATTAACAGAAGAACAAGCACAAGAATTAATGGATCATTTTGTAATGAAACTAAGATTAGTTAGATTTTTAAGAACACCAGAATACAATGAATTATTCAGTGGAGATCCAGTATGGGTAACAGAAAGTATTGGTGGAATGGGAATAGATGGTAGAACATTAGTTACTAAGAATTCATTTAGAGTATTACACACATTAGAAAATTTAGGACCAGCTCCTGAACCAAATCTTACTGTATTATGGTCAACAAGATTGCCAGAAGGTTTCAAGAGATATACAGCAAAATTATCGATAAAAACATCATCAATTCAATATGAAAATGATGATGTTATGAGAGCAACACTTGGAGACGACTATGGAATAGCATGTTGTGTATCACCTATGAAAATAGGAAAACAAATGCAATTTTTTGGAGCAAGAGCAAACTTAGCAAAAACATTATTATATGCAATAAATGGTGGAAGAGATGAAAAAAGTGGAAAACAAGTAACACCAAAATTTGCACCAATAACATCAGAATACTTAAACTATGATGAAGTAATAGAAAAATTTGACCAAATGATGGAATATGTTGCAAAAATATATATAAAAGCATTAAATGCAATACATTATATGCATGATAAATATTCATATGAAGCAATAGAAATGGCTTTACATGACAAAGATATAATAAGAACAATGGCATGTGGAATTGCTGGTTTATCAGTAGTTGCAGACTCACTTTCTGCAATCAAATATGCAAAAGTAAAAGTAATTAGAGATGAAACTGGGTTAGCAGTAGATTATCAAGTAGAAGGAGAATATCCTCAATTTGGTAATGATGATGATAGAGTTGACACAATAGCAGTCGAAGTAGTTAGAAGATTTTTAAATAAATTAAAGAAACATCCAACATATAGAGATTCAAAGCACACATTATCAATATTAACAATAACATCAAATGTAGTATATGGAAAAGCAACAGGAAACACACCAGATGGAAGACGTGCTGGAGCACCATTTGGACCAGGAGCAAATCCATTGCATGGAAGAGATGTAAATGGAGCATTAGCAGTAATGAATTCAATCGCAAAACTGCCATTTGAAGATTCAGAAGATGGAATTTCTTATACATTTGCAATTACTCCAGGAACATTAGGGCAAGACGAAAAAACAAAAATAAATAATTTAGTAAGTATGTTAGATGGATATTTTGCACAAACAGGACATCACATTAATGTAAATGTATTTGATAGAGCTTTACTTGAAGATGCAATGGAACATCCAGAAAAATATCCTCAACTTACAATCAGAGTTTCAGGATATGCTGTACACTTTACAAAATTGACAAGAGAACAACAGTTGGATGTTATTAATAGAACAATTCATGAAAGAATTTAAAAAGAAAGAAGAGAAGATGGAAAAAGATTTAAAATATTATGCAAAGGTTCATTCAACAGAGAGTTTTGGAACTGTTGATGGACCTGGTATAAGATTTGTATTATTTCTACAAGGATGTCACTTGCAATGTAAGTATTGCCATAATAGAGATACATGGGATATAAATGGTGGACAATATAAATCAATAGATGAAATCATAGAAAAAATTAATAGATATAAAAATTATATAATTCCATCAGGTGGAGGAGTAACAGTGACAGGTGGAGAACCATTATTACAACATAATTTTGTTTTAGAACTATTTAAAAGGTTAAAACAAGATGGTATTTCTACCTGCATTGATACTTCTGGAATGGTAATCCTAACTGATGGAGTAAAAGAGGTTTTAAAATATACGGATTTAGTGTTATTAGATATTAAACATATTGATGAAGAGAAGTGCAAAGAGCTTGTGGGCTTTTCTAATAAAAAAGAATTGGAATTTGCAAGATATTTAAGTGATAATAATATCAAAATGTGGATAAGACAAGTTTTAGTGCCAGGTTATACAGATGCTGAAGACGATTTACTAAAACTAAAAGATTTTCTTTCAACATTAAAGACAGTAGAAAAAGTACAAATTTTGCCATATCATAGTATGGGAAAATATAAATGGAAAAAGCTTGGATTAGAATACCCATTAGAAGGTGTACGAGATGCAAATCAAGATGATGTCGATAGAGCAAAGAGGATTTTAGAGATATAAAATCGAATATTAGAAATAAGTGTTATGAAAAAGGTACCAACAGAAAATGTTGATACTTTTTTATTAATTAGGAAAATAAGAAAATTTTCATAAAATACTACTCAATTTAATAAAAGTATGATAGAATAACAACAATGATAAAGAACATATAATCGTTCTAAAGAAAGGATTGATACAGATGTCAGAACCAAAGTATAAAAGAGTACTTTTAAAACTAAGCGGGGAAGCTCTAGCAGGAGAGCAAAAGACAGGTGTAAATGCAGAAGTGATAGGAAAAATTTGTGACAAAATAAAAGAGGTAGTTGACATGGGAGTACAGGTTGCAATAGTAGTAGGTGGAGGAAACTTCTGGAGGGGGAGACAAGGACATCAGATGGAAAGAACAACAGCAGATTACATGGGTATGCTTGCAACAGCGATGAACGGGTTAGCATTACAAGATGCTTTAGAAGAAAGAGGCATACATTCAAGAGTACAAACAGCAATAGAAATGAGAGAAATAGCAGAGCCATTTATACAAAGAAAAGCGGAAAAACATTTAAATAGAGGAAGAGTAGTAATATTTGCATGCGGAACAGGTCATCCTTATTTTACAACAGATACAGCAGCAGTGTTAAGGGCAACAGAGATAAAGGCAGATATTATATTATTAGGAAAGGCAATAGATGCAGTATATTCAGCAGATCCTAAAATTCAAAAAGATGCAATAAGATTTGAAGAAATATCTTATTTAGATGTATTAAATAAAGATTTAAAAGTAATGGATTCAACTGCAACAGCTATGTGCCGAGATAACGATATTCCATTATTAGTATTTGGAATAGCAGATCCAGAAAATATAGTAAGGGCTGTAAAAGGAGAAAAAATTGGAACAATAGTATCTTAATTAGAGAAATAAATAAAAAGGAAGGAAATGAATAGATTATGGATTATACAAATTTAAAAGAAAGAATGGAAAAATCAATAGGAGCGTATCAAGAAAAATTGTCTGAAATAAGGGCAGGTAGAGCAAATCCGGCTATATTGAATAAAGTGAAAGTAGATTATTATGGAACACCAACACCGATTAATCAAATGGCAGGTATATCAGTACCTGAAGCTAGATTAATAGTAATTCAACCATGGGATATGAGTGTATTAAAGGATATAGAAAAAGCAATATTAGCATCAGACATAGGAATTAACCCAAATAATGATGGAAAAGTAATAAGACTAGCTTTCCCAGAATTAAATGAAGAGAGAAGAAAAGAAATAGTAAAAGATATAAAGAAAATAGCAGAAGAAGCTAAAGTATCAATAAGAGCAATTAGAAGAGATGGAATAGATGAAGCAAAATCTAAACAAAAAAATAGTGAGATAACAGAAGATGAGTTAAAGATGGCTGAAACAGAAATTCAAAAAATAACAGATAAAAATATAGAAGAAATTGATAAAATACTTGCAAATAAAGAAAATGAAATTATGAATATATAAGTAATAGAATAATTATTATGCAATTATATTTTGATGCCAAAGGAGAAAGATAATGGAATTTAATAAAGAAAATATGCCAAGACACATAGCAATAATAATGGATGGAAATAGAAGATGGGCAAGAGCTCAAGGAAAACCAGCAAGTTTTGGACATAAAGCAGGAGCAAAGACACTAGAAAAAATAGTAAGATATGCAAATAAAATAGGATTAGAATACATAACAGTATACGCATTTTCTACAGAAAACTGGAAAAGAGCAGAAGAAGAAGTTAATGCACTTATGATGCTATTACAAAGCTATTTAGATGATTATAGTAAAAGAGCTGATTCAGAAAATATTAAAGTAAACATACTTGGAGATATAACTGCACTTTCGCAAGGAATGCAAAAAAGTATAGAAAATTGTATGAAAAGAACCAAAAATAATACAGGAGTTACCTTTAATATAGCTTTAAATTATGGAGGAAGAGATGAAATTATAAGGGCAGTTAAGAGAATTGCAGAACAAGCCCAAAACAATCAAATAAAGATTGACGACATAAATGAAAAAATGATTTCAGACAATTTATATACAGCTGACCAGCCAGACCCAGATTTGGTTATAAGAACAAGTGGAGAAATACGTTTGAGCAATTTCTTATCATGGCAAGTTGCCTATTCAGAGCTATTATTTATAGAGAAGAATTGGCCAGATTTTACAGAACAAGATTTAGATGATGCAATAATGGAATATCAAAAAAGAACAAGAAAATTTGGGGCAAGCTAAAAGTGTATATAATAAAAAGTAAAGTGAAAAAGAAGGAGAAGTTATGGATATAAAAAGAGTAACATCAGCATTATTAGGATTTCCATTAGTTGTAATAATATTGACATTTGGAAATAAATATGTAGTAGACGTATTTTTGGCATTTGTTGCAATGCTAGGAATGCAAGAATATTTTAACGCGATATCAAAAGAAGCAAAGCCAGTAAAATGGCTAGGGTACTTAGCATGTGTTTCTATTGCAGTAGTTCATATAATTCCAGAGAGTTTACCAGAACAACTTTCGAGGAGTGTATTAGTATTATTGATTCCAACTATAATGTTAATATTGTTTTTACATGTTATAGTTACAAACATGAAAATAAATTTTAAGGATATAGCATATACGTTTTTTGGTATGGCATATGTTATTGGATGTATAGTTTTTATAACATTATTACGAGGTATAGATAATGGAAGGATACTTATATGGTATGCAATAATAGCAGCTTGGGGAACTGACATATTTGCATATCTTATAGGAAAAAGATTTGGAAAACACAAATTTAGCGAAGTAAGTCCTAAGAAATCAATAGAAGGATGTATTGCAGGAGCTGTAGGGGCAGTAGTAATAGCAATATTATATACAGTTGCCATGAATTCAATATATAATCTTGAATATTCATATGTTTTAATAGGAATAATAACAGTAGTACTAAGTATTGCTGGACAATTAGGAGATTTTGCAGCATCAAGCATAAAAAGATATGTGAATATAAAAGATTATAGCAATCTAATTCCAGGACATGGTGGTATGTTAGATAGAATAGATAGTTTAATGTTTCTAGCACCATATGCATATGTATTACTAGCAATGATTTAATTGTTAATACTTATTTAGGAGGAAAAATTGATTAGTTTTATAATTAATGCAATAAAAATAATATTTTTACTAGGATTTTTAATCCTTATACATGAAGGAGGACATTTTCTAGTAGCAAAACTTTGCAAAGTAAGAGTAAATGAATTTGCAATAGGATTTGGAAAAGTAATTTGGAGCAGACAGGGAAAGGAAACAAAATATTCTATAAGAATTATACCACTTGGTGGCTTTTGCAGTATGGAAGGTGAAGATGAGGAATCAGATGCAGTAGGTTCATTTTCAAAAGTAAGTGTATGGAAAAGAATGGCGATTGTATTTGCTGGAGCAACTGTTAATATTATATTTGGAATATTAGTATATTTCGTATTAATATCATCAGTTGGAATTCAGTTTTTAGACCCAGCGAGAGATACATTTTTTAATAGAATATATTATGGTGCAAAAGGTACAGGAGAATTTATAGCCACAATATTTGATAGCATAAAAACACTAATTACTGGTGGAATCAAAACAGACCAAATGGTAGGAATTGTAGGAATTTCAGAGGTTGTAGTAAAGACAAATGGAATAATAAATTATTTGTATCTATTAGCTGTAATATCTGTATCACTTGGAGTAACAAATTTACTTCCAATTCCGGCATTAGATGGTGGAAAAATATTAATATTACTAATAGAAGTAATTAGAAGGAAACCTATGAAATTAGAAACTGAGGCGAAAATTCAATTACTTGGATTTTCAATTTTAATGGCCTTGACAATATTTGTAACCTATAATGATATATTAAGAATCGGAGCAGGTTCTTAATATATTTTTTATAATAGGGAAGTAATATATAATTTTGACGTTTAACTACGGACGCTTTGCTATTTTAAATTTGTTTGCAACAAATTTAAAACACCTTGTTAAACTTTAAAATTATATATTACTTTCCTATTATAGTCAAAAATGTCAAGAAATCTTGCTATTTTTAGCAATATGTAGTAAAATATGTAAGTATAAAAATAAAAAACAGCACATATAGGGGGAATGCATATGTATAGAACACATAATTTAGGAGAATTAAACGTAAAAAATGTAGGAGAACGAGTTGAGCTATCTGGATGGATACAAAAAATACGTAACTTAGGTGGAATGATATTTATAGATTTAAGAGATCAATATGGAACAACACAAATAGTAATAAATGAAACCGATTTACAAGAACAAGCAAAAGAATTTGCCACAGAAAGTTGTATTAACATTTGTGGTAAAGTTGTAGAAAGAAGTAGCAAAAATCCTAAGATGGCGACAGGAGAAATAGAAGTTGTTGCAGATAAAATAGATGTATTAGGAAAATGTAAAAATGTGTTGCCATTTGAGGTAAACACAGAGCAAGAAGTAAGAGAAGATTTAAGACTTGAATATAGATTTTTAGATTTAAGAAATCAAAAATTACATGATACAATATTACTACGTTCAAAAATTTTAAAAACACTAAGAGACAAAATGGATGAACTTGGATTTGCAGAAATTCAGACTCCAATATTAGCAAATTCTTCTCCAGAGGGAGCTAGGGACTTTTTAGTACCAAGTAGATTACACCCAGGAGAATTTTATGCATTACCACAAGCACCACAACAATTTAAACAATTATTAATGGTAAGTGGATTTGATAAATATTTTCAAATAGCACCATGTTTTAGAGACGAAGACCCACGTGCAGATAGAGCACCTGGAGAGTTTTATCAATTAGATTTTGAGATGAGTTTTGCAACACAAGAAGATGTGTTTAAAGTAATAGAAAATGTAGTACCACACACATTCAAAAAATTTACAAATTGGAAAGTAGATGAGGGACCATTTATACGTATACCATATTTAGAAGCTATGGAAAAATACGGAATTGACAAACCAGATTTACGTAATCCATTAATAATACAAGATGTAACAAATATATTTGAAAATACAGAATTTAATGCATTCAAAGATAAAACAGTAAAAATTATAGTTGTACCAAATGGTGCAGAGCAAGGAAGAAAATTTTTTGATAAGATGACAGAGTTTGCAACAACAGATGAAGTTGGAGCAAAAGGTTTAGCTTGGACAAAATTCGAAAAAGACGGAACAATTCAAGGCGGAATTGCTAAATTCATAACAGAAGAAGCTAAATCAAAATTAAAAGAAGAATATAAAGTAAAAGCTGGAGACAGTATATTCTTTGTTGCAGATGAATTTCATAAGGCACAAAAAATTGCAGGTTTGGTAAGAATAGAATTAGGTAAAAGATTAGATTTAATAGAAAAAAATGTGTACAAATTCTGCTTTATTGTAGATTTTCCAATGTATGAGTTATCAGATGAAGGAACAATAGACTTTAGTCATAATCCATTTTCAATGCCACAGGGTGGATTAGAAACATTAGAAAATAAAGATCCATTAGAGATACTTGCTTATCAGTTTGATTTAGTATGTAATGGATATGAAATGGCATCAGGAGCAGTAAGAAACCATGATCCAGAAATAATGGTAAAAGCATTTGAGATTGCAGGATATACAGAAGAAGACGTAAAAAATAGATTTGGAGCATTATATAATGCATTCCAATATGGTACACCACCACATGCTGGTGCTGCACCAGGAGTTGATAGAATGGTAATGTTAATAGCAGATTCTACAAATATTAGAGAAGTTATAGCATTCCCTAAAAATAAAAAGGCAAGAGATTTATTAATGGGAGCACCTTCTGTTGTTACGCAACAACAATTAGATGATGTACATATTCAGTTGAAAAAATAAATAAGGGCAAAAAGGGGTCGGTTCCTTTTTTGCCCTTCCTTTGTGCTAAAAATAAAAGGGACAAAAAAGGAACCGACCCCTTTTTGCCCTCTTGCTGTTTTAGTTTTCTTGATATCAAATTATATAGTATATTAATTTTTGGAGAAAAATATGTACAAACTATAAAAAATGTTATAATATAAAAGAACAAAGAATGGAGGAATTATGAAAAAACATAAATTAGAAATAATAGTATTTTTGAGTGGTGCAATAGGAATGGGACTTGAACTAATAGCAGCTAGAGTTTTATCGCCATATGTAGGAAGTTCAAATGTTGTATGGACAAGTATAATAGGAATAATATTAGCAAGTATGAGTATAGGATATTGGGTTGGAGGAAAAAGAGCAGATAAAGATGCAAATATAGATAAATTATCCAATATTTTGCTTTTAGTAGCAATATTCACAAGCTTAATTCCGTTATTAGAAACTGTAATTGTAAAAATATTAGCAGAATTAACTCCAAATTTAATAGTGGCGGCAATATTATGTGCAATAATAGTATTTTCTATTCCAAGTTTTATATTAGCAATGATTTCGCCATTTGCTGTAAAAATAAAAAGTAAAGAAGATAATGAAATAGGTTCATTATCAGGTAGAATTTCGTCACTTTCAACAATAGGAAGTATAATTGGAACTTTTTTAATGGGATTTGTTTTGATTCCGAATATAGGAGTAACAAATATAAATATAGGAGTAACAATAGTACTTGTCTTAATGTCTTTTATTGCAAGAGAAAAAATAGACAAGAAATTCATTTATACAAGTATTTTGTCCATATGTATAATTTTAATATTAATAATTTTAGGAAAATGGATTTTTAAATTAAAAAATCCAGATATATTATTAGATACAGATTCACAATATAGTAGAATATGGGTTAAACAAATAAAAACAGAAAAGGCAACATATAAAACATTGCAAGTTGATACAGGATTAGAATCTTATATAAATGCAGAAACAGGTGAAATGGGTGCAAGATATTTAAGATATTATGATTTGTTTGAGTATTTTAATAAAGATGCAAAAGATACTTTATTAATAGGTGGAGCAGCATATACTTATCCGATACATTATTTACAAAAATATAAAGATAAAAAAATTGATGTAGTAGAAATAGATGATAAAATGACCCAAATTGCAGTAGAACAATTTGGGTTAAATATTAATGATTCTCGTCTACACGTGTTTAATCAAGATGGAAGAAGTTATTTAAACTATAGTAAAAATAAATATGATACAATCTTAATTGATGCTTTTAAAGGTTTAAATGCACCATTTGAACTAACAACATATGAAGCGTTATCACACGCGAAGGATATACTAAAACCAAATGGGATAGTGCTTACTAATATTATAGCATCTATAGAAGGAGAGGAATCTAAATTTATTCAATATGAATATGCAACATACAGAGCTGTTTTTGATGATGTTAAAATATTTATGGTAGCTAATAAGGATAGAACAGATAGACAAAACTTAATTCTTGTTGGGATTAAGGGAAATCCTGAAATAGATAAATCAAAAATTTCAGAATATGAGAGATACCTTGATATGGAAGTTACACAATTTGAGACTAATAAAAGAATTGTAACAGATGATTTTGCTCCTATAGGACATTAGAGAAGTTAAAAAACCACTAAGAGAATTTTTTCTTAGTGGTTTTTTTAAATTTTCGTTACAATATATAAAAGGTTTTCATAAAATGATGACAGAAAGAAAAAATTATGATATAATAGCTAGGATAACTTAATAAGTAATAAGTTTTGGAATATAGACAGAAGAAGAGAAAATATAATTAAGATTTTTAACAAAAAGGGGAACAAATAAATGGAAATCCAAAATTATGAATATGAGTATGTAGACGAAGATTACAAGATTTTATTTGAGAGAAAAGAAGAGCTAATAAAAAAGGCAGAAGGGTTAATCCGTAAAGGAGGCATTCCACATTATCAAATATTAAGAATTGTAAGAAATAATGATGAAATAAATTTTTTATATAATTGGCTACATAAGGAAGGTATAAATATTAGAGGAAAAAATGGAAGGGTAAGCAAAGAAGACATTAATTGTCCTCATATGTTAAATCTGGGAAAATGTTTTACACCAAAAGTATTAGATGATGAAGAGCAGGAGAGACTGTTTTTGAAATTAAATAGTTTCTCAAGTGAAGATAAAACAAACAATATACCAGAATATTTAAAGGTCAGAGAACAACTAATTGAACGTAATATGAAGTTAGCAAAATGGGTTACTGGATGGGAGAGTATTTCAAAGATTAAATTATCATTAGAAGACAAGATTCAAATGGCGTATGTAGGTCTTATAGATGCTGTTGATAAATATGATCCTTCCAAAGGATTTAGATTTTCGACATATGCGGTCAAAGCAATATACAGAAGAATTATTAGAGAGGCATCTAAACAGAGAGAAATAAAGCGAAGTAATGATATCGCTAAACAGCTAGTGATGATACAAGAAATTAAAGATCAGATTCTTATTAATTTTGGGAGAGAAGCTAAATCAGATGAAATTTCTGATATGTTGGATATATCGCTCCAAAAAATCCAAGAGTTAGAAGTTTTACAAAAACTAATGGAGAGAGAATCTTGGGAACAAATTGAAAGCGATAGAAAAGATATAGAAAAGGTTTTTGAACGACTTTCAGATGGAGATATGGGAACACAATTTGATAATGAATATATATTGGACGGAGTTTATAGTGATAAAGATGAAATATATCCTGTTGGATTTAGAAAAGAAGATATGGTATATGATGATGCAATGACGAGATTATTAAAAGAAGATTTGAATGAGGTATTATCGACACTTCCGGACAGAGAAAAAGAAGTTTTAATAAAAAGATTTGGGTTGAATGATGAGAAAGCCAGAACATTAGCAGATATAGGAAGAGAATATAATGTTTCGCCAGAACAAATTAGTCAAATTGAACAACGAGCATTAATGAGACTAAGACGTCCAGAGATGTCCATAAGAATATGGCATTATGTAGAAGATTTTGACAAATAATGGTACAAATGAATATAAATAAAAACCACCGCCAACTCATTAGAGTTAGGCGGTGGTTTTTGTCATTTATAGAGGAAGAGCCTTAACTCTTCCACCATGTTTTTTAGCTTAATAGGAGAAACTTTTTTGTTCTCCTTCTTTTTCTTGAAGTTGCAACACTTCAAGACTAAAAGACTCTCGGGTCTGGTGTAAAGTGTTTCAAATCCTTCATTGATGAATTCGAAATTTTCGATGCCGCAACAGGCAGCATTTTTAGCCTTTGGGCAGCCTTCAGAATCATTACCTGCTGAGAGGTACTCGCAGACGTTATCTGCGTAGGAACACATATGTGCCCCCAAAGTCCCTGTCGCTCCAATAAGGGACAGGGATCGAGGTACGGGAGTTCCCCATAATTCCTCTCTGTTTTTGTACAGGAAAAACGGTTTTCCTTTTTTCCTGATGGTAGCGATTTCTGATACCGTGACAGGGCTTAATGCATAGGGTCTTTTATTAAAATAAAGGACCTTTCGATCATAATCGAACATAACCCGCTGCTGATAATTGATAGTATTCATAAAGTTCTCCTTTTTACAGCAAGCTACTTTATTTAGAATAGCTTTAGATAGTGTGAAGTTATTTACAAAATATATTATACCACATTATGTAAATAACGTCAATCAATTTATGAAAAAAAGCTTTACAAAATCAGTTTTGAATGATATAATATGCAAAAATAATACAATCTAGGAAAAAGCAAAGTAAATGTATTGAAAAAGCATTACAGAGAAAATAGCAAAGCTGAGAGCTATTTATGCCAAATATATTGAAATTTCACTTTAGAGATCTTCTTTTCAAAGCAGAGTGTGTTAAAGTAAGTAGAAAGAAGCGGTAGAACCGTTAAAACTATAAAGAGGTTAATCAAGTGCAGAGAAAAGCACTATTAATAAATTTAGGTGGTACCACGAAAGAGCCATTCGTCCTAAAAAAGTAGGATGAATTGGCTCTTTTCGATATTTATCATAATTTTAAAGGAGGAAGAAAAATGCAAGAAAAAATTGAAAAAATCAAAAAACAGGCAGAAGAAAAAGTCAAAGAAATAAAAAATTCACAAGAACTACAAGAACTAAAAGTAAAGATGTTAGGAAAGAAAAGTGAATTGTCAAATTTACTAAAAACATTAGGAAGTTTAAAACCAGAAGAAAGACCAAAAGTGGGAGCATTAGTAAACGAAGCAAGAAAATCAATAGAAGAAAAAATATCTATTGCAGAGGATGCTATAATGCAAAATATGTTAGCAGAAAAAATAGAAAATGAAACAATAGATATAACATTACCAGGAACAAAGATAAAAAGAGGTAGTAAGCATCCAGTAAATAGAGTAATAGAAGAAATAGAAGATTTATTTGTATCAATGGGATATGATATAGTATCAGGACCAGAATTAGAAACAGATGAATTCTGTTTTGAAAGATTGAACTTACCAAAAGGACACCCAGCAAGAGATATGCAAGACAGTTTTTATATTACAAATGAACATTTACTAAGAACACAAACATCAGCAGTTCAAGCGAGAACAATGTTAGCAAATAAAGAAAAAACACCAATAAGAATGATATGTGCTGGAAAAACATATCGTAGAGAAGATGATGCAACACATTCACATCAGTTTGGCCAAGTAGAAGGACTTGTGATAGATAAAAAAGAAAGAAATGTATCATTAGCAGATTTAAAAGGAACACTAGAAGTATTTGTAAAAAAATTAATAGGAAAAAATTCGGAACTACGTTTTAGACCAAGTTACTTTCCATTTACAGAACCATCATATGAAGTAGATGTAACATGTTTTAAATGTAGTGGAAAAGGATGTAACCTATGTAAGCAAACAGGATGGATAGAAGTTCTTGGTTCAGGAATTGTACATCCAAATGTTTTGAAAATGAATGGATATGACCCAGAAGAATATAGTGGATTTGCATTTGGAACAGGACTTGATAGATTGGCTATGTTTAAATATGGAATTCCAGACATGAGGTATTTGTATGCAAATGATATCAGATTTTTATCACAATTTGATAGAAAAGATGAGGAGGATATGAAATGAAATTAAGTACAAATTTTGTAAAAGACTATGTAGACATAGATGTTGATGTAAAGCAATTAGCAGAAGATATGACAAGAGTTGGAAATGAATATGACTCAGCAGAAAAATTAATAAATGCAACAAAATTAGTAATAGGAGAAATAGTGGAATGTAAAGAACATCCAGATTCAGACCATTTACATTTGTGCAAAGTAAATATAGGGAGCGAAGTTTTAGACATAGTATGTGGTGCACCAAATGCAAGAAAAGGAATAAAAGTAATTGTTGCACTTGATGGGGCAGTATTGCCAGATAAAACAATAAAAAAAGGTATAATAAGAGGTCAAGAATCAAATGGAATGTTATGTTCAATAGCAGAACTTGGATTAGAACATAAATTTTTAAAACCAGAAGATTCAGAAGGAATAGCAGAGCTTGGAGAAGATGCTGTACTAGGAGAGGATCCAATAAAGTATCTGGAAATGGATGACAGTGTAATAGATTTTGAATTAACAGCAAATAGAGGAGATTTATTAAGCATTTTAGGAATGGCATATGAAATAGGTGCTATATATGATAAAAAAGTAAAAGATGTAGATTTAACACATAATGAACAAGGAGAAGACATTAACAAAAGTTTTAAAACAGAAGTAAAAACAGAAAACTGCTCAATGCTATTAGTAAAAAAAGTAGAAAATGTAGAAATTAAAGAAAGCCCAGCATTTATAAAAAATAGATTAATAGCATCAGGAATAAGACCAATAAACAATGTTGTTGATATCAGTAACTATGTAATGTTAGAATTAGGTCAACCATTACATTTCTATGATGCAGATAGACTTGGAAATAAATTAGTTGTAAGAATGGCAGAAGAAGGAGAAAAACTTACAACACTTGATAATATAGAAAGGACATTAAGTGTAGATGATATAGTAATAGCAGACGGTACACATGGAGTAGGCCTTGCAGGAGTTATGGGGGGACTTGAAACAGAAGTAGAAAAAGACACCCAAAATATAATTATAGAATCAGCAATTTTTGATTCTGTAAAAGTTAGATTAACATCTAAAAAGATAATAAGAAGTGAAGCAAGTAACAGATTTGAAAAAGGACTAGATTCAAACAGAACATATATGGCGATAGAAAGAGCATGTGCATTACTAGAAAAATATGCAGGAGGAAAGGTTGTTACAGGAACTGTAGTATATGACAAAACAAATAAAGAAGACAAAAAAATAGAAATCACATTTAAGAACATAAATGATGTATTAGGAACAACGATTCCAAATGAAGAAATCTTAAATGTATTCAGAAAATTAGGATTTACATACAAAGTAGGCAGAGAAAAAATTACAGTAACAGTACCATCAAGAAGAATGGACATATCAATTAAAGAAGATTTAATTGAAGAAGTAAGCCGTATATATGGTGTTGACAACATAGAAGGAAAACTTCCAGTAGTTCCAATGAGAAAAGGAAGTTATGACAAAACTCAAAGAGAAATAAGAAATAAAATGATAGCATTAGGTTTAAATGAAACACTATCATATGTTTTAATAAATGACAAAGAAGTAAATGGTTACACACTAGATGAATTTGAGCCATTAAAACTATTAGACCCAATCACAGAAGATAGAAATACATTAAGATATAGTATGATACCATCACTTTACAAAATATATGAGTATAATACAGCACGTAGCCAAAAAGATGTATCAATATTTGAAATAGGAAAAGGTTTCTATAAAAAAGGAGAAGTATATGGAGAAGATACAAAATTATGTGCATTAATGACAGGAAAATATTCACTTGGCTTAGACAACACAAAAAATGTTGATTTCTATACAATTAAAGGAGTTGCAGAGGAATTATTAGACTATCTTGGATATGCAGGAAGATACAGTTTTATGAAACAAGAAATGCCAAAAGAAATGCATCCAGGACAAAGTGCATATATCAATGTAAATGGAACAAATGTAGGAATTATAGGAAAAGTGCATCCAAATGTAACCATGGAAGATGTATTTGTATTAGAAATTAACCTAGATGAATTATTTAAAAAGAGAGTTGGAAAAATGAAATATAAAGAAATTTCAAAATTTCCAAGTGTAAAAAAAGATGTAGCATTTGTAGTTGATAAATCTTTAACATCTAAAGAAATTGAAAAAGCTATAAAGAATGGTGGAGGAAGTATACTTACAGATATCGAAATATTTGATGTATATACAGGTATAGGTATTGGTTTAGATAAAAAATCTATGGCATATTCATTAACTTTTTCTGATAATAAAAAGACATTGACTGATGAAGAGGTTAATTCTTTAATGGAGAAAATTATAGACACTGTTTCTAAAAAATGTGGTGCAGAGTTAAGAAAATAAAAACAAATTTAGGCAAAACACTTGACAAATCAGCAAAAAAGGTGTAAAGTATATTAGCATTACACCTTTTTATCATGTTTAAAAGGAAATGTAGTCACATAAGGAAGAAGGTAGTAGTATGGAAAAGAAAGTAGAAGTAAGCATGTTATTACAAATCTACGGAGAACTATTAACAGAAAAACAATACAGAGTAATAGATTACTACTACAATGAAGACTTATCTTTATCAGAAATTGCAGAAAATGAAGAAATAACAAGACAAGGAGTAAGAGACATCATCAAGAAAGGAGAGAAAAAACTTTTCGAATACGAAGAAAAGCTGTTGTTTATGAAAAAGACAATTAATCAAGAGAAACTAATACAAGATATATTAGGAAATTTAAATAAGATACATAAAGATTTATCAGATGAAAAAGTTTCAAATATATTAGAAGAAGTAAAAAAAGAATTGAATTGTTTAGTATAAACAAAAGAAAGGAATGGTATTATGGCATTTGAGGGATTATCATCAAGGCTACAAGAAATAACAAGAAAACTTAGAGGTAAGGCAAGAATAACAGAATCAGATTTGAAAGAAATGCTAAGAGAAGTAAAACTTGCACTACTTGAGGCAGATGTAAATTACAAAATTGTAAAAGAATTCATTAATAGTATACAAGAAAAAGCATTAGGTCAAGATGTAATAAAATCATTAACACCTGGACAACAAGTAATAAAGATAGTAAAAGATGAAATGGTAGAATTATTAGGTGGAACAGAAAGTAAAATTAATTTTACACCAAACCCACCAACAGTAATTATGCTAGTGGGACTACAAGGTTCAGGTAAGACAACTACAGCAGGAAAACTTGCAAATTTATTAAGGAAACAAGGTAAAAAACCATTATTGGTAGCGTGTGATGTATACAGGCCAGCAGCAATTAAGCAATTAGAGGTTGTGGGAAAACAGCTAAATATACCAGTATATAGTAATGAAAATTCAAAAGATGTTGTACAAATCAGCAAACAGGCAATGAGTATGGCAATTTCAAAATTGAATGATGTAGTTATAATAGACACTGCTGGTAGATTGCATATAGATGATGAATTAATGCAAGAATTAAAGAGTTTAAAGACAAATATTAAACCACATGAAATATTATTAGTAGTAGACTCAATGACAGGTCAAGATGCAGTAAATGTAGCTCAGAGTTTTAACGAGGCTGTTGGAATTGATGGAGTAGTTTTAACAAAATTAGATGGAGATACACGTGGTGGAGCTGCACTTTCAGTAAAAAAAGTTACAGGCAAACCTATAAAATTTGCAGCAGTTGGCGAAAAATTAAGTGATATAGAAGTATTTAATCCGGAGAGAATGACATCAAGAATACTTGGCATGGGAGATGTGCTATCAATAATAGAAAAGGCCGAAGAAGCTATTACAGAGGAAGAAGCTGAAAAATTAGAAAAGCAACTTCGAAAAGATGAGTTAGATTTGGATGACTATTTAGCACAAATTAGGCAAGTAAAGAAAATGGGTTCATTTTCATCAATATTAAAAATGTTACCAGGTGGAAACAAAATAAAAGACTTAAATATTGATGATAAAGAATTTGATAAAGTAGAAGCAATTATTTGTTCAATGACAAAACAAGAAAAAAGAAATACTAAATTATTAAATGGAAGTAGAAGACAACGTATTGCAAAAGGCAGTGGAACAACAGTACAAGATGTTAATAAATTCATGAAATCTTTTGAAATGACACAAAAAATGATGAAACAATTAAAGTCTAATAAAGGTGGAATGAGAAAGATGATGAAGAATATGAATTTAGACGATATAAAGGATTTTAAGATGTAGTTATTAAATTTTTTAATTTATATAAAGAAAATTTTTAGGAGGTGAATTTAAATGGTAAAAATAAGATTACAAAGGGAAGGAAAGAAAAAAGCTCCATTCTATCATATAGTTGTAGCTGATTCAAGAGCACCAAGAGATGGTAAAATTATTGAAAAGATTGGAACATATGATCCAATGACAAAGCCATCTACAATAGTTCTAAATAAAGAAAAATTAGAACAATGGATTAAAAATGGTGCACAACCAACAGATACTGTTAAAGCACTTATAAAAAATGCTTAAGAGGAGAATGCCAAATGAAAGATGTTTTAGAAACAATAATCAAAAATTTAGTAGACAACCAAGAGGCTGTCGAAGTAAAAGAAGTTGAAGGTGAAAAGAACATAATCTTTGAAGTTAAAGTTGCTGATGGAGATATGGGAAAAATCATCGGAAGACAAGGAAAAATTGCACAATCTATAAGAACAGTAATGAAAGCTGTAGCAAATAGAAAAGATAAAAAAGTTATAGTTGAATTTATTGGATAGATATAATTGCAAAAGTTATACCATGAAAGGAATGGTACAAACATGCAAAAAAGATTAGAAATAGGTCAAATTGTAAATACATTTGGAATAAAGGGAGAGGTTAAAGTTGTACCTTTTACAGATGATATAAGCAGATTTGATGATTTAGAAAAAGTATATGTCAAAACTAAAAAGGAATCTAAACTATATAAAGTAGAAAATGCTAGATATCATAAAAATATGGTATTATTAAAATTTGAAGGTATAAACAATCCAGAAGATGCAGAATCACTAAAAAATTCGTTTCTTGAAGTTGATAGAGAAGACGCAATTCCTCTTGAAGAAGGAACATATTTTATAGTAGACTTAATTGGACTAGATGTTTATACAGATGATGGAAAACTACTTGGAAAAGTTGAGGACATTTATAATACAGGTGCTAATGACATATATGTAGTAAAAGATGAATTAGGAAAACAAATTTTATTACCAGGAATTGATGATGTAATAAAAGAGGTAAAGCTTGAGGATAGAATTATAGTTCATCTTATACCAGGTTTAATATAATTTGAGGGATGTTATGAAATTCGATGTATTAACTCTTTTTCCAGAGATGTTTGAGCCAATAAAGCAAAGCATAATAGGAAAAGCAGAAGAAAAGAAACTAATAGATATTAATTTAATAAATATTAGAGATTTTTCTAAAAATAAACACAAAAAAGTAGATGACACTCCATATGGTGGTGGAGCAGGCATGGTAATGCAAGCAGATGTAGTGTATGATGCATATAAATCAATAAAAGATGAAAATGCAAAAGTGATATATTTAACACCACAAGGAAAAGTATTAAACCAGAAAAAAGTAGAAGAATTAAGCAAACAAGAACATCTTATTTTACTTTGTGGACATTATGAGGGAATAGACCAAAGAGTAATAGATAAAATTGTAGATGAGGAAATATCGATAGGAAATTATGTATTAACAGGAGGAGAGATTCCAGCAATGGTACTAATTGATTCTGTAAGTAGATATGTAGATGGAGTTTTAAGTGAGGGTTCAATATCAGAAGAATCATTTTCACAAGGAATTTTAGAATATCCTCAATATACAAGACCAGAAACTTTTGAAGGAGTAAAGGTACCAGAAATATTGCTATCAGGTCATCACAAAAATATCAACAAATGGAGAAGATGGGAAGCTTTAAAAAATACTTATTTAAAAAGACCAGAACTTTTGGAAAATGTTGAGTTGTCTGATGAAGACAAAGAAATCATAAATAATATCAAATAAGGAGGTAAATACAATGGATATCGTAAAATCAATAGAACATGAACAACTAAAAAATGCTATTCCAGACATTAAAGTTGGAAATACTGTTAGAGTACATGTTAAAATTAAAGAAGGAAACAAAGAAAGAATCCAAGTATTTGAAGGAATTGTAATTAAAAAACAAGGTGGAGGAGTTAACGAAACATTTACAGTAAGAAAAATATCTTATGGTGTAGGTGTTGAGAAAACATTTTTAATTCACTCACCATTAGTAGAAAAAGTAGAAGTAGTAAGAGTTGGTAAAGCAAGAAGAGCTAAACTTTACTATTTAAGAGAAAGAACAGGTAAAGCTTCTAAGACTAAAGAAATGGTTGGAGCTAGAATTGAAAACAAAATGATTAATATAAAAGAAGAACTAGTGGAAGAACCAGTTCAAGTTGTCGAAGAAGAAAAAACAGAAAAATAATATAAAAAATAATATCATTTTAAAGTGAAATGATATTATTTTTTTTGTAATATTCCAAAAATTACAACAAAAAATACTCAAAAATCTCTTTACAAAAAAAGATAACTAATATAAAATAAAATAGATAATCTAGGACAAAATAAAGAAAAGGTACGGAGGAGAAAGATGAAAGAAAAAAATGAATTGAGTTATAGAGACTTAAAAATGATATGTAATCAGAATATGTTTAAATTTGAGACAACAAAAGAATTAGAGCCAATTAATGATGGAATAGGCCAAGAAAGAGGAATAAAAGCATTAGAGTTTGGAATTAATGTAAATATAAAAGGATATAATTTATATTTAGAAGGTCCAAGTGGAGTTGGAAAAACTATGTATGTTAAAAATTACTTAGATAGTATTGCAACTAAAAAGAAAATACCAAATGATTGGTGCTATATATATAACTTCCAAAACCCGAATGAGCCAATAGCCATATCACTTCCAGCAGGACAAGGAAAAGAATTTAAAGAAAGTATGGATGGTTTTATAAAAGAGGTAAAAAAGGATATAAAGAAAACATTTAATGCAGAAGATTTTGAAAAAGAGAAAGCACTAATTAAAAAAGAGTTTGAAGAAAAAAGAGAAGAATTGCTTTCTGAACTTAATAAAAAGGCCCAAAAGCATGGGTTTCAAGTTAAGTCAGCACAAAATGGTATATATATGATGCCTATGATGGATGGAAAAGTTATTCAAGAAGAGGAATTTGACAAGTTAGATGAAAATATCAAAAAAGAGTATGAAGAAAAGTCAGTAATAGTACAACAGCAAATAATGGGAGCTATAAATGTTATAAAACAAATTGAGAGACAAGCTGACCAAAAAGTAGCTGAGTGGCAGTCAAATGTCGCATTATTAACTGTTAGTGCACATATTAATTATATTAAATCAAAATACAAAAGAAACAAAAAGATAAATCAGTTTTTAACTGATGTTAAACAAGATGTTTTAAGAAATGTATCATATTTTTTAGAAGAGGACAAGACACAGAACAATCCTCAAATGTCGCAAGTACCACCAATGCAAAAAAGACCAGATCCTTGTTTAAATTATAGAGTAAATGTATTTGTTGATAATAGCAATATGGAAGGATGTCCAGTAATAATGGATTCAAATTATTCATATCAAAATTTATTTGGTAAATTAGAATATGAAAATTATTATGGAGCTTTAAAAACGGATTATACAATGCTACAGCCAGGATTGATGCACAAAGCAAATGGAGGATATATTATATTTCAAGCTAAGGATTTACTTGCAAATGGAATATGTTATGAAGAATTAAAAAGAGTTTTAAGAATAAAAGAATTGTGTATAGATAATATAAGAGAACAGCGTTCGACTATGGCAATGATTTCATTAAAACCAGAGCCAATTCCATTAAATGTTAAAGTAATAATTGTAGGAGACGCAAATATATATCATACACTATTATCATTAGATAGTGATTTTAGAAAATTATTTAAAATTAAGGTTGAGTTTGAAGAAACAGCTCCTATAAATGAAGAGAATGTTAATAAATTGGCAAGATTTATTCACACATTTTGTGAGAAGGAAGAATTACCTCCATTAGACAGGTCTGCAATGGCTAGAGTGGTAGAATATGCTTCAAGATTAGCTGGAGATAATGATAAATTATCAACAAGATTTACAGAAATTGCACAAGTAGTTGGAGAAGCTGGGACTTGGGCAAAATTGGGTAGAAGCAAAATAGTTACAGAAGATTTTGTTGATAAAGCATTATCAGAAAGAGTTGATAGAATAAAAAAATATGATGCAAAATATGTAGAAATGATAAAAGAAAATACATTATTAATAAATACAAAAGGCTCTCTTGTGGGTGAAATAAATGGACTTACTGTTATGACTATAGGGGATTATTCGTTTGGAAAACCTGCAAAAATAACAGTAAACACTTATACAGGAAAAGAGGGAATTGTAAATATAGAAAGAGAAGTTGAAATGTCAGGTTCAACACATTCAAAGGGTGTATATATTTTATCAGGATATTTAGGAGAACTATTTGCACAAGATATACCGCTATGCTTAACAGCAAGTATTTGCTTTGAACAATTATACAATGGAGTTGATGGAGATAGTGCTTCAAGTACTGAATTATATGGATTACTATCAAGTTTATCAGAAATACCGATAAAACAATCAATTGCAGTAACAGGTTCTGTTAATCAAAAAGGACAAATTCAACCAATTGGTGGTGTAAATGAGAAGATAGAAGGATTTTTTCAAATATGTAAAATGCGTGGACTTGATGGTTCTCATGGTGTTGTTATACCTATACAAAATGTTAACAATCTACAACTTTCTGACGAAGTTGTTGATG
>ENA-ORLY01000942-ORLY01000942.1-human-gut-metagenome-genome-assembly--contig:-NODE-942-length-37804-cov-13.190818_pt1 | contig 37804 bp, 56 predicted proteins | sample MGYA00243071_ERZ508832 | MGnify/ENA primary metagenome ERZ508832 (study PRJEB26277, sample SAMN04329777) | human gut metagenome | biome: human-associated habitat | host: Homo sapiens | place: USA... | reverse complement strand
ATTCAGCGCAAATTACATCTTTTAGCCCCAATGGAAGTATTCAACGCAGCTCCAATGGCTGCATGATTAAGATTAAGGTACGATTAGATTTTTTATGATATTTATTTGTCTGTATTAACAAATCCGCACCACCTTCCTCTACGAGGCAAGGTCAAACACCCTTAAACCTCGCGTTGCTCGTGGAAAACCTTACGACCTCGCTGCGCTCGTAGAAATAAAAATCCCCGCTCAGGACTGGCGAGCGAAGTGAGTTCCCATTTCTCCACGCAAAAAAAGCGCTCCCTTTCGGGAACGCTCTGATTTCCATTGGTGCGCTTGGGGGGATTTGAACCCCCGACACACGGTTTAGGAAACCGCTGCTCTATCCAGCTGAGCTACAAACGCATTAGTATTATTTTACAAAATGATGGTGTCTTTTTCAAGTACGACTAAAACAGATCTTTCAGCTTGGAGAAGATGCCCTTTTTCTTTTCGGGTTTTCTTCTTAAAACAGGCTCTTCTTTCTTCTCTGGCACGGGCTCGCGGCTTGGCGGCGGGGCGGACTGGCCCGGCTTGAAGGGCGGGGGCGCGGTGAAGGTAGGCATCCTTAAGACCGGCGGGGCCATGAAATTTGGTTTCACGACGGGCGGGTGGTAGGATCTGGGCCTGGCTTCGCTTCTTCCGTACGGTACGTAGTGGTACGACTTGGCGGAGGGATCCGGGGTATTTCTCTGAACGATGTACCTGGCTCCATTGAAGTCGATGCCGCGGAGGCGTTCGAGGAGCATGGAGGCCATGACCTGCGGCGAGAAATACGAGAATGGCAGTCTCGGCGCCATGCGGGCGATGGAGGAAAGGAAGGATGTCTTCACTTCGTCCATGGAGTAGTGGAGATCTTTCCGGATTTCATCCATCAGGAGGATCATGCCCTTCTGCGTGGGGAAAAGGTTCTCGTACGGGACGAGGTTGTTTTTGTTTCCCATGCCGGACATGTCCATGAAGAAGACAAGGTACAGGTACGGCAGGGCTTCTTCGTTGTCTTTGATACGCAGGTAGAAATTCGCGACAGTGTAGTACATGTTGCGGAGCTTCGACCATTCGCCGGCCATGATGTAGAGGGAAATTTTCTGCTGGAAGGCGCGGTAAAGGATGTCCCGGGCGGTATATGGTTCACCGCGCTGGGCGAGGGTATTCTGCGATTCGCCGATTTCCCCTTCGGTCAGGCCGTAATTCTCACGGACGTTCAGGACGTAGGCCATGTGATGCCCGATTTCCGCCTTGCCTTCCTTGGTGAGGACGTAAATCTTCGGCACGCCGTGGGCATAGTCGGACTCGGGAATCTGGGAAATGACGCGCCCGGTGAGCTCGGCATGCGAGCCTTCGCCGGAGAGACCGTAACGCTTCAGGAAATCCGAGAGTGCTTTGTCCGGCAGCATGCTGACCGTCTCCTGCGGCCGGCTGTAGCGGATCCAGCCATTCTCATACAAAAGCCCGATCCGGTCATTGGCGTCCTGGCCGTAAATCTTCAGCTTGTACGGCGGTATCTTATGATGCACCGGCTTGCCGTCGAAGTAGTCGAGTATCAAAATGTCCCTGATCGATAAAGCCATCGCAGCGCCTCCTTTCCCATATATTCCGCCTTCCGCGGTCTTTCGTAAACTTTTCCATTCTTAAGTATAATACAGAAGTGATTTTTTGGGAATTGGGAGAAATATATTATTCTATATATATTTCTATTATATAAAGGAAATAGGGAATAAGAGAGGAAATCAGGACTCAGCACATCGCAGTAATACAGCCGTTCTTGCCAATGCGGAACTCGCGATGCTCGTCATTCCTGAGTCCTGATTTTCCTTATATTTCCTTCTCCAGAAATTCCTGTGCTTCGGAGAGGTTCTTGAAAATCCCGTAGGCGATGGGGATGAGGTCATCAGTGACGGGCATGAGGTCAGGAACCATGATCGTTCTCATGCCCGCTTTGACGCCGGCGCGAACGCCATTGGGGCTGTCCTCGAAGACGTAGCAGTCCCTGGGATCGACACCAAGGCGGCTGGCCGCCAGAAGAAATACATCCGGCTCGGGCTTGCCATGCTCGACTTCATCGCCCCCTGCAATGGCATCGAAGGCATCACGAAGCCCCGTCTGGTGCAGATTTCCTTCGATCCTTGTAATGCGGCTGCTGCTTCCCATGGCAATTTTATACCCATGCTCGCGGAAGAAATGAAGGATTTCCCTGCAGCCCGGCTTCTCCGGCACATACCGGGCAAAAATCTTATCCACACGGCGGCGGCATTCGTTCTGGATCACTTGTCCGTCAGATACATGGTAGTACTTTTCAATGACGCCATTCATCACGGCACCATTCGTCCCGCAGATTTCATATTTGAAAGAATCCGGAAGCACCAGGCCCATCTCGCCCGCGATCTTATTCCAGATCCTCTGGAAAATAAACTCCGTATCAAAAAGAGTCCCGTCCATATCAAAAATAACAGCTTTTATACTAACGCACCTCCTGCGCTCGATTTTTTAAAAAGACTTTGCTTAACATTCCTTAATTATATAGAAAATGGGGAAAGAATAGAAATAGAGGAATGAAATAATAAGGGAAATTTGATTACAAGTTCGCTTCGATTTGAAAAATCAACGCTCAGGAATGGCGAGCGGAGCGAGACTATAGCTGTCCCCGTCAGGGGAAAGTGGCGCGCATGCGCCGAAAGGGGTTGATTACCAACAGACGAAGTCCGGTTGTGAAGGTTTTGATTTTCCCACGCAAAAAAGCTCTCTTCATAGGGAGCTTTTTTGCGATTTTTATGTTTTTTTTCCTTGCGTTCTGTTTTTTCTTGTTTTATGGTTTTATCTTTTTTCCCTTCACACTCTCGCCGCCATGTGGAAGACGGGGAGGATGACGGAGAATACGACGATGGCGGTCATGCCGCCTACTAATAGGAGCATGGCGGGTTCTAAGATGGCGCGGAAGCGGCTGGCTTTTCTTTCTGCCTCTCTTTCCATGAGGCCGGCGGCTTTCATGAGGAAGTCCGGGAGTTCGCCGCTTTCCATGCCGATCCTTGTAAGCTGGTAGAAGATGGGCAGGGAGAAGCTGCTTTTCTTGAGGCTTTCGGCGAAGTCGTTTCCTTTGGTGACTTCTTCCTTGACGGCTTCGAGGGCTCTTTCTGCTTCGCGGTTTCCTATGGTATCCTTGCAGTCTTCAAGGGCGTCGCCCAGGGTCCTTCCGCTTTCAAGGAAAGCAGAGAGTGTAGCTGCGAAGCGGATGAGGAGGAGGCGTTTGCAGAAGCGGGAGCGGTAGAGGATTTCGTCTATTTTCTCTCTTCCTTTTTCTGTCTTCAAGGAAATACCAAGACCGAGGGCCGAGAGAAGCGGCAGAAGGAAGAGGAAGCGTCCTGTTTCCTGAAGAAATTTCCCGGCGGCCAGAGCAATCCTCGCGCCGGCAGGAAGGGTGATCTGCAGGGAGGCGAAGAGTGTCTCGAAGGTGGGGAGGATGAATGTCAGGATGGTGAGAAGGACGGTCAGTGCGAAGAGGAGGACAAAGCAGGGATAGGCAAGGGCGCTTACCGCTTTTCTTTTGAATTCTGCTTTCTTCCGGTAGTGCTCGGCGATGCGGTCGAGTTCTTCGGGGAGCGTGCCTGTCATTTCTCCGACCTGAATCAAGGCGGTGAAGAAGCGGGGAAAGGCGCCTGATTCATCGAGCGTTTCCCAGAGGGTCCTTCCTTCCATGACAGTCTCGCGGGCGCGTGAGAGGATAGGTTTCTCGTGTTTTTTCGCCTGTTCTTCAAGGAGGGCCAGGGTAGCCGTGATGGTGAGGCCTGCTTTGAGGAGGGCGCTCCATTCGCTGGCAAGGACGGAGAGTGTCTCGTCTCCGGAGAATGGTTTCTTTTTCAGGAAGCTGCGTCTTTCTTTCTTTTCCGATGCCTCTTTTGTCAGGGAGATAATAGAAAAGCCGCGAAGGCGGAGTGCATTCGCGGCATCCCCGCCAGAGCTGGCACTGATGGTGCCTTCTTCCATAGCTCCTTCGGTATTGAAGACTTTGTAGAGGTATGTTTCCATATGTATCTTGTGTCGGCTTTACGCCGGGAATCATTCGAGGGTTTTCAGGAGTTTTTCTCTGTCTTTTTCGGAGATATTCTTCAGGCCGTACGCTGCCTGCTTCAGGGTGCGCATGTTCTGGAGGCCCATTTCCATGTACGACGGGATCTGCTCGTCCTTGCCTTCCCGGATGAGGTGGGAAACGGCGGGGACGTTCGTCAGGATTTCGCGCATGAGGAAGGTTTCCTTGCCCGGCCGGCAGAGGCGCTGCGTGAGGACGTGCTGCAGGCAGGAGGAAAGGATGCTCCGGATTTCGTTTTCCCTCGTGGAAGGAAATGCGTGGATGATGCGCGTGCATGCGTCTTTGGCACGTGTGGTGTGGAGGGTGGCAAAGACGAGGTGGCCTGTCTCGGCCGCGGTCAGGGCAGCTTCGATGGTGGCGGCGTCGCGCATTTCTCCCACAGCGATGATGTCGGGGTCCTCCCTTAGGGACTCGATGACGCCTTCGGCAAAGCTCGGCGTGTCTTCTCCGATTTCCCTCTGGTGGACGAGGGCTTTGTCAGAGGAAATGACGTATTCGACAGGGTCTTCGAGGGTGACGATATGGCAGGGGCGCTTGGCCACGGCTGTCAGGAGAATGTGCGCGAGCGTCGTGCTCTTGCCGCTTCCCGAGGGGCCTGTGATGAGGACAAGGCCGTGCTCAAGGGCAGAGAGTTTGTCCAAGAAAGCCTTGTCGGGGTCGGCAGGGAGTGCGGAGAGCTCGGGCAAGACGCGGATCGCGGCGGCCGGTTTCCCTCCGCTCTTGTAAATATGGAGGCGGAAGCGGGTATTTCCCAGGGAAAAGGCAGTATCGAGCGCGCCTTCTTTTTTGTATGCAGTCATTCTGTCTTCATTGACGTAGGACGTGAAAAGCGCCGTGAAGAAATCTTCTCCAGCCGTCTCGCGAAGCTTTTTCAGCGCGCCGCCTGCGCGGATCATCAGCGGTTCATCCTGCGTGGCGTGCACATCCGTCAGATTCGGATACGTCTGCATGAGTTTTTCTATATCCAATTTGCTCAGTCCTCTCCCGCGATGACCTGGGAGGCTGATCTTGCTGAAATCCAGCCTTTCCGGAGCTCGCGAAGCGCCGCCGCGCCCATATCGGGCTGGCCCTGCGCTCTCATTCTTTCCTGCAGTTTGTCGGCCGAGAAGCCCCCGCGGATGATCTGCCGCTCTTCCCGTCCGATTTCAATCATTTCAAAGGCGCCGATTCGCCCTGCGATGCCGCTCCCATGGCATTCCTCGCAGCCTTCTGCATCCATGACCGTCTCTCCCAGAAATTCCTGCGGGAGGGAAAGGTCGGCGAATTTTTCCTCCGTCAGCGTGACTTTCCTTTTGCAATGCGGGCAGAGGCGCCCGGGGATGCGCTGGGAAATAATCAGGGAGAGCGAATCCGCCAGAAGGTAGGGAGCGATACCCATGTCCATCAAACGGAGCGGCGCGGACGCTGCATTCACCGTGTGAAGCGTCGACAGGACGAGGTGTCCCGTCAGCGCGGCATGTACGGCGATTTCCGCCGTCTCCCTGTCGCGGATTTCCCCGACCATCAGAATATCCGGATCCTGGCGGACGATCGAGCGGAGGCCTTTTTCGAAGGTGAGCCCTACTTTTTTATTCACCTGCATCTGCGTCACGCCCTCGATCCGGTACTCCACGGGATCCTCGATCGAGATGATATTCACCGAAGGGTCATTCAGGAGCCGGAGCGCCGCATAGAGCGTCGACGTCTTTCCCGAACCGGTCGGCCCGGTCGTGAGAATCATCCCTGATTTCCTTCTAAGGCACTTCATGAAAAGCTTTTCCTGGACATCCATCATCCCGAGATGGTTATTCTCTATGAAATCTACCTTCCCGGAGAGAATGCGGATGACGATCGTCTCGCCGTAGAGGGAGGGCAGCGTGGAAATGCGGAAATCATAGGAAACGCCGTCCACGGTTTCCGAATACGACCCGTCCTGCGGCAGCCGGCTCTCGGCGATGTCCATGCTCCCGACGACCTTGGCGCGCACGGATATCGGCTTCTTCATCGCAAGCATCATCGTGAAGCGGTCGTACAGAATCCCATCCCGCCTGAAACGCACGCGGATGAAAGACTCCTGCGGCTCGATATGCACATCACTTACGCGCTCGCGGACCGCCGTGGTAAGGATCCGCCGCAGAGCCGCCTCCGCCGTCGGCGCACGCACTTCTTCCATAAGAACCTCCGAATAAGAATTACCAGAAAACCGAAAGGAAGGAAAATATATAACCAAGGCACAGCTCTGGGAAATCAAGCCTATTCTTAGAAACTGCACCTTTTGAAAACCATACAATCAGGGCACAGCCTTGGAGAAATCAACCCTATCCGCCCCTTTTTAGAAACTGCACCCCTTTCGCCCTTCGGGCACTTCCCTCCGTTGGGGGCAGCTTGCGATGAGAAATGAAAAATCAATGGTTTTGTTTTGAACTTATATAGGCACCTTCCCCGTCTGGGAAGGCGAGTCAAAGAAATTTCCTATATTATAACAAATATTAAGGAAAAAATCGCCGAGGGGCGGTCATGTGCGGATTTCCTCCCTTCTCCTGCGCCTTGGAGCAATTTTGTAAAAATAATTTTACACCCCCTTGCATTTTTGCTTTCCGTTTGTTATTATATTTAAGTCATATGGTTGAGAAAACCTGAGACACAGGGGCATAGCGCAATTGATAGAGCAACGGTCTCCAAAACCGTAGGTTGGGGGTTTGAGTCCCTCTGCCCCTGCCAATTTGGCCCAATAGCTCAGCTGGATAGAGCACTTGACTACGAATCAAGGTGTCGGGAGTTCGAATCTCTCTTGGGTCACCATACCATTCAAATTCGAACTCTTTACTCTTACAGGATTCTGCAGGAGTGGGAGTTCGTTTTTGTAATTATACTGAATTTCAATGTAGCCATCATAGATTATCACGCAGCGGACGAGCGATGAGAGCAGGATGCTCTTGTACTTGTCCGCTGTTTTTATTTTCTGGGCGATTGAGTAAAAGAAAAATTCAATATGCTTTTCCGTCAGCTTTGACTTACCGGATAATAATTCTTCGCGAGAAATGGCCTCATTTAGCCCTGTGAGGCGTTTCTCATACTCTTTAATATGATTTGTTATGGTGACGGAGATAAGGCCGCTCTCGACCGCCTGCACGCAATTTTTAAGCTTTTTATTTATCTCTGCCGCCTGATTCTTCAGAGATTGAACGGTCATGGATTCTTTTTGCTTCTTCTGCGCTTCGACTGCCTGCCGGGCGATTGCATGCACAGCTTCCTTACTGGACAAGATTCTGGTGGTAACAGAGCAAACAAGCTCTTCCAGTTTATCGGCTCTGATGTTCCTGGCTGTGCATCCGTCTTTCTTCAGGTGCTTCGTGCAGGCATAGTAGTAATAGGTATTTTTGTACTTCGACGTGCCGGATGTGCCGACCATGTTAGAACCACACTGGCCGCAGAAAAGTTTTCCGGTTAGAAGGAAATTTTCACTGCATACTTTCACATGATTATTCTTCCTGTACTGCAAGGTCTTCTGTACGGCTTCGAAGGTCTTTCTGTCAATGATTGCAGGAATAGCGTTCTCTTTCCGGATGTGGTTCCAGGTATAAGTGCCAATATACTTTTCATTCCGAAGAATGGTAGTTAGACTGCTTTTCCCAAAGGGGCGGCCGGTTGATGTGCGGCAGTTGGCGGCATTCAGCTCATTGATGATTCCGGTAGGCGTGCGGCCATCCAGCACCATCTGATAAATCCGCCTGACTATCTGCGCTCCGGCTTCATCAATGACCAGGTGATGATCTGCATCCAGCTTATAGCCTAACGGAACAAGGCCGCCTGACCATTTACATTCAAGGGCATTCTCCGTCATTCCTCTCATGACGTTCTCAGCCAGTTCAGCGCTGTAGTATTCAGCCATTCCTTCAATGACCGATTCAAGCAGAATGCCGGATGGATCGTCAGCAATATTTTCCATGGCGCTGACAACATGAACACCATATTTTTTCAATTTATGCTTGTATTTGGCCGAATCGTATCTATTCCTGGCAAAGCGGTTCAGCTTGTATACCAGGACAACGTCAAAAGCTTGCGTGGCGGCTGCCTGAATCATCATCTGGAACTCCGGGCGCTGGTCTGACCTTCCGGTCATTGCGCGGTCTGCATATGTGTGAACGATGACCATATTATTCCGGCGGGCATAGTCTTCACAGACACGAATCTGGCCTTCAATCGATTCCTCACGCTGACGATCCGAAGAATAGCGGGCATATAAAACGGCCTTGACTGGTGCTGTGGTTTCTTTTTTAGGCATAAGAAAAGCCTCCTAACTGGGTAAAATGGAGGCTGGTTTGGTATAATAGAATAGTAATCAGCCTCACGCGGGATAGATTACAACGGCCACAAGCTCTGCAAAGCTTCGTGACCACTAGCCTCATCCATACGACGGTATGGATGGGGCTTTTTATTGTGCAAAAAATTGGAAATTTACACAGATGGATTCTTTACTGTGCGAATCTGTAAGGAATTGCACAGTTGATGTTTTGCCTATGTCGGCAAATCATTTCAAGCAGGCAGAAAAGGAAAAGATTATGATAATGAGCTCAATAACTGCAGAATTTTGACAGATAACTTTTCCTTGACAAACCCCAATTATACTAAACTGATTTTTCGCGATTAGATGATTTAGGAAATCATAGGAAAAATAAGAAAAACCATTTTGAACTGTTTGGAAATCTCGGCAGGCTGAATCCTTCCCTTCCAGAAGCTTGAACAGATTTTTATGAGATTGAAATTAGAAACTATGGGTTCCCACTGGCTTCCGGAGCTCTGACTGTATACATATGGACGTAGTTTTCCGGGAGTGCTGGCGCAATCCCTTTTTCGATGATGGTAGCAATCAGGTCCTTCTTCAGCCCATTTGTAGGCAGCCCTGCATCAGCAAGGATTTTCTGCAGTTCCGGCTTATGCAGTTTTTTCAACTCTTTTTCAATGGAAATATCCACAAGGTGGGCATAATTTCCCGGATCCACGAAATCCCTGATGAAATCTTCCCTTGTGTAGCCATCCGGCTTTTCCTTGTATAAGGATTCATAGGAAATGCCGCCAACATACGTCTTTGCTTCATAAATGACTGTTTTTACAAACATATCTTGAGATGGTTTATACAAGGATTTAACGGTAGGAGCGGTTAATTCTTTCATGGTGTACAGCATAATCTGAGCACAGGCTTTAGCATCTGACAAGGAATCATGATGGTCCAGTTCAATATTCAAATAGTCACAGATTGTATTCAGCTTATGGTTAGGCAAATCCCTGTAAGTAAATCTGGCGCTTTGCAGAGAATCAGCAAAAAGCAGAGGGCGGTCCAGTGAAATACCTTCTACCAATGCGGCGTGCAGCAGGCAGCCCATATCAAACTGAGCATTATGTGCTACCAGAACATATCCTTTGATGGAGTCATGGAAAGTGGATTCATAATATTCTTTGAACGTGGGAGCTGTGCGGACCATATCCCATGTGATTCCATTGATCCGTGTGTTTGTGAATTTAGTTTCCGGCGGCTTAATCAAAGAAGTGATACTGTCCGTAATCTGGCCATGGTCAACTTTAACGGCTGAAATGCTACAGATTGAATAAGGTTGGGCATTGGCCGTTTCCACATCGAACGCCACGAAGCTGTCAATGGGTACACGGTATTGATTGGTTACCGGTAAATGCATCCTGGCAAATCCGTGAGATTCAGGAAGCCTGTAAGCATCCAAAAATTCTGAATAGAATGGAGCTTCTGCTTCCAGCTCAGCTTCCTGCTTTTTCTTTTTATTATGCCTGTAATACCATACCGCAAAGATTATGACGATTAAAATCAGACCACCCATAATTCCACCTTAATCCCCTTTCTTCAGCTGGATAAACTGCTTTGGAACTCCACGGCATCTTGCCAAATCATATAGAGAGCAGTCTTCATGATCTGCAAGGTATTCATCATTCAGAAGCAATTCCACAGCAAATTGATTGGCCACATGCTCTACCCTGCTGGCATTAATGCTCATGGTGTATGTTTTCAGCCATTGCGTATTATCATCCGGAGTGCAAAGCGCATGCCCCAATTCGTGTGCACAGACAAAATTCAGCAAGTCTGGAGGAGTGCGCTTATCATCGATGATAATGAACTTCGATCTTTTATATTTCAGGTAATTCCCTAGTTTGCCGCCTAAATCCCCATATACGACATGAATGTTTTTAGCCTCCGCCAGTGCAAACGGATCATCAGTTTTATATCGGCGGATTAGCTGGCGAACCTTCCGCTGTATCTCCATACTATTCAACCCTTCCGGTACTTTTTAGGCGTATATTTCTTCTTTGCAATTTTTTTAGCCTGGATCATTGCGGCATTAATGGTGGCAGTGAATGCTTCAATGTCTTCAATGTCGGCGCCATCTTCATAGGCCGCGGAGGATACGGAGTTCATCATATCTTCCAAATCGGATTCAATTTCACGTTCATCGCTGGCTGTAAGTTCCAAATCATTATCCTGCTTATCCCAACCCATGAGATAAGCAGTGGAAGTTCCTAAAGCTTTTGCAAAACTATCTAATGTAGAAATTGCGACATTGCTAATATTCCCTGCTTCGTAGCGCTGAACAGTTCCTTCACTTAGCCCAACTTTATCGGCTAATTCAAGAAGTGTCATGTTTTTTTCTTTTCTGACAGCCTTTATCCTTGCACCAATTTGTCGGTTAATTATATCTTTATCCATGATTTGCACCTCCCTGAAAAGATATTATCATAAATTTGTACAACGTGCAAGAAAACGTGCAAACAAGTCAAGAAATCTTGCATTACATGCTTGACAATTTAATATCCATAGGTTATTCTAATCGTAGAAAACTTGCATGGTATGCAAGTTAAAAAGGAGGTGATACTTATGAATCGGCAAAAGCTTAAAGGAAAACTCTATGAGGAAAATAAAACCTACAAGGATTTAGCAGACGTTCTTGGCAAGTCGGTAACGACTGTATCCAACAAAATGAATGGAGCAAGCGAATTTGATTGTGCCGAAGCTTGCATAATCAGTAAATGGCTTGCGCTTTCTCACAAAGAAAGTATCGAAATTTTTTTGTTCTAAAACTTGTATAGTATGCAAGAAATTGAGCTATATAGCAGGTTTTTAAGGAAGTGAGCAGTAATGACAGAGTTACTTGATTACATCGCAAGATACGTCAATGAGCATGAGGCTGAATACCAGGAATGGCTAAAAGAGCAAAGGAGTGAGCAGGATGACAAGAGAAGAACTTTGGAAGCTGCAGAGCATTCAACATAAATTGGAAAGGCTCCGCCAGAGGGAACTTGCCGATTCCGGTGATACTTTCAAATCCACCATCTGGCGGAGCCAGTCTCACGGTGAAGTCGTTGCTTATGACAATGCGCTGAGACTCATTCATGAATTTCTGAAAGGCGAAATCATGAAAACAAATGGCGAGTACTTCGATTATTACCACAATAAGGAGGATGAGCTCGATGAGGATTAAATGGAAGAAAATCATGGGCACGCTGTCCATTCCAGTGGTTATCGCTGCCGGCGTCTATGCCTACGATCCGCCGGCGGAGCTCATTGAGTACCGGACAGAGGCAGAGCAGGCGATTGTAGACCGCAAAGAGAGCTAATTCGCGTGTTCAACCTGAAGGAGGTGAAGAACATGTGGTACATGGAAGAAACAGTAGACCATGGCTGGTATGCGCTTAGCAAGATGTGGTATGTGCAGGACGATGGAACGCCGGACGCACTCACGAAAGCAAAGAGAGAAGCGTCAAGCAGTCGCACATTCAACGATTCAATCATCTGCATCGGTCATGAAATCAGCGATGATTTGCACATCGTGAACCCAGTCGCATTCAAGGAAGGCAAGGGTAAATGGCACAGGATGAGCTATGACGGCGACGATGTGTTTGTGGATGGGAAGAGGCAGGAGAGATGAAAATGGAAGTACCGATTGCACAGAAGTACACGCTTTCGATTGAGGAAGCATCCGCGCTGACGGGGATCGGACATGACCAGTTGTATGACTGGGCGAATACAGAGTCTGCCTTCCCGGTATTCAAAATCGGAAAGAAGTATGTTATCGAATCCAGTCTTCTCCATGAATGGCTTAAAACCCGGTGCAAGAATCGCGTCGGAATGGAAAGCACAAGAGTGATGAGAATTCTTAAGAGGAGGGCCCAGGGATGAAACGCAAGTACAGCAAGATGAAAATCGCATCCGCGATTCTGGGAGCTGCCTGCATTGTAACGTTTGCCTTCGCTATCATTTCGGAAGCGTCGACAACGACGGAAATCATCCGGTACGAGAAGGAAGCGGACTACGGCGACACGGTCTGGAGCATCTGCGCAAAGATTGCGACTGACGAAGACGACCTGAACAAACTTGTATGGCAGACGATGAAAGACAACCACATCGAGAACGCCGCTGACATCCAGCCAGGACAAAAAATCATTGTGAATGTCCAGAGAGCGAGGAAATCATGACAAATAACGCAACAAGGAGCAAAGTATGACACCAGAAGGGTTTCATAAAACAGACCTGACCGGCAGGAAGGTCGTATTCAGGAATCCACAAATACGGCATGGATGGATCGAGTCGATTTTCAAAGATGGCGCGATCATATGCCGCGTCGCATACCGGGGTAAGGACACAAAGAAACCTGCACCGGACGATGCGGAAATCGAGCGTTCCTATCAACCATGCCAGACATTCGAACTGGAAGAAGGTGAGTAAATGGGACGGCACCGTATAGAGAAAGACGAACTGCGCTTGCAGCCGGTTCGCGCGTACGTCGATAAGACGAAGCTCAGAAAGATACATAAAATCATGAATTTCCTTGACATTAGCGCAAGCGAGCTCGTAAACAGAGCACTTAGCAAGTATTTAGATAATTTCCCGGAGTAACTATGGGAGTAACCATGAAAGACACAGAAAGAGAAATCGAAAAAACAAGAAGATACCTGGAACGGCTTGTAAGAGTTTCATCCAGCCAGAGTGAACACTATCCTGCAAGCTCCTCGCTCGGAGGTTTCACGGCAGGAGAAGCGGAAATGGCGTTCAGGGTGTGGAACTGGTTCAATGCAAGATTTCCAGCAAATGAAAAGCGTCGAGATCTGGACCATCTCGACGCTGATGGGGATAAATAAGCCACTATTCCCACCAATATTATATCAAAAACAGAATAAAGGAGGAAATTATGCAGCTTTATCGGATTGCAAACGGTATCAAGAACTGCTTCAAGGTTGATGAAAACACAGTCGTCAACGGAGAGACGGGAGAAATCTTCGACGCTGATTATCTTGACCAGCTGAAGATGAAGAAGGAAGCGAAGGTGGACAACATCGCCTGCTGGATCAAGGAGCTCGAAGCCGAGGCGGAAGCTCTCAAGAAGCAGGAAGAAGGGTTCGCCGTCAGACGAAAGAGAGCGGAAAGAAGAGCCGCTTCTTTGAAAGATTATCTTACTTTCTGGGTATGCGGTGAAAACCTGAAACTCAAGAGGTCTGAAGTCAGATGGCGAAAATCCACCTCCGTCACAATCATGGATGAAAACGCCATCCCGGAAACATTCAAGAAACAGAAAATCACAGAAGTGATTGATAAAACCGGCATCAAGAACGCTTTGAAGAAAGGCGAAGCTGTAGATGGTGCCACATTAACTGAAAAGCAGAATATCCAAATCAAATGAAAGGAGAAAAGGATATGAATTTCAAGGTATCTACGGGAATCGTAGAAAGGCCCCTGAAAGTCGTCTTGTACGGCGTCGAGGGCATCGGGAAGACTACATTTGCATCAAAGTTTCCAAAGCCGTTATTCATCGACCTGGATAATGGGTCAGCAAGAATCGACGTAAACCGCATCCAGGGCGTGGAAACATGGGAGGATCTCCTCTCTATTGTGCAGGATTTCTCTGAAAGTACAGGGAATCCTTATCAGACACTGGTCATTGATACTGCTGATGCAGCTGCAAGGCTCTGTGAAGCTTATGTAATCAAAACGAAAGCTTCGAAGGGGCAGACCAGTATGGAGGACTTCGGATACGGCAGAGGATACAAGATTCTGGCGGAAGAATTCTCCAAGCTGATGATCTGGCTCGAAAGATGCGTAGACCGCGGTTACAACGTGGTCGTTCTGGCTCATGCCATCATGCGGACAGTCACGCTTCCAGATGCTACCGGCAACTATGACCACTGGGAACTGAAACTCCCCGGAAGCTCTGTCAACAAGCTGGGCCCTCTTCTCAAAGAATGGTCAGACCTTCTTCTGTTTGCTGATTACAAGACGATCCTGATTGATGCAAATGATGGATTTGGCAGCAAGAAGAAAGCGAAAGGCGGGCGCCGTGTCATGTACACGACACATACACCGTTTGCCGATGCAAAAAACCGCTTTGGCCTCGATGACATGCTTGATTTCGACTATGACAAGATTTCACGGCTTGTCCCGGCTAATGTGATACCAGAAGAGCCGGCAAAGCCAAACCCAGAAACCAAGCCAGAACCAAAGGCGGAAGCCAAGCCTAAACAGACCAGGAAGAAGAAACAGCCGGCAGTACATGAGAAAGAGCCGTCTGAGGCGCTCAAGAAATTGTATGCGCTGATGGATGAGGCAAACATCAAGGAAAAAGATGTGATTGATGCTCTCGTTCTTAAAGGCATCTGCCTCAGCACGGCAAAGCTTACTGACTTCAATGATGGATTCATTGAAACAAATCTCATTGCACCATGGGACGGTGTAAAACGTTTCATTTTAGATACAATGCCATTTTAATTTAAAGGAGAATACACATTATGGATAATCCGATGGACACCAAAGCAATTGAATCTCAGGTAGGCGCGCAAAACGGAGATTTCGCGCAGTTTGGCGACGAATCCCTTGATTGGGGCGCCAAGCTTGTTGATGACGGGAATGATGGAAGTCTCTTCCGCGTCATTCCGGCAGGTGATTATGATTTTACCGTTGCAGAAGTCAAATACGGCAGGACGCAGAAAGGCGCCAACATGGTGACGGTGCAGCTCATCATCAAAGTGCCTGGCGAAAGGGATGTACACGTCAACGACCGCCTGATCTTCACCGTCAAGGCGCAGTGGAAACTGGTCAAGTTCTTCAAGGCTATCGGGCTTTTCGAAGAAGCTCAGACGAGCGGGATGAACTGGAATCATGTACCGGACAAGACAGGAAGGCTGACGCTCAAGCACCGTGAATACAACAACAAGACGTATAACGAGGTGGCTGATTATGTCATACCGGACGGAAACATGACGAAGGGCGTTACTACATCAGGAAAGGCAGAGAGTGCCCCTGCCACTGTCCAGTGGTAAAACGCTATGGGCAGGGGGGATTTTGATATCATCCCTTTGTTGAAGTTTATCGACCCTGACGAAAATTATGAAACCTGGCTCCAGGTAGGGATGGCCCTCAAACATGAGGGCTATCCTCTTACTATCTGGGAGGATTGGTCAAGGTCCGGCAGTAAATTTCACGAAGGTGAATGTGAGAAGAAATGGAATACGTTTGAAGAGGAAACAGACACGATCGTGACCGGCGCAACGATCACCAACATGGCCAAGGCTCACGGCTGGAAGAATGACGATACTCCGATTGATATCAATGCCAGGCTTCCGGATGATCTCACCATCATTGACCCCGGATATATCGAGGTTGAACAGTTCAAATCTCCATCAGACGCTGCATGGACAGACAAGGCACGGGCTGAAGAGCTTATCAATTACGTCAAAGCTTTATTTGATGACGATGAGATCGTCAGTTATACGACAAGGTCATTCAAAGACAGGGACGGCAAGTTTAAACCTCTTGAAGAAGGCCTTCACATAACAGCTTCTGACATGGTCGCAAGGCTTAAGAAATACGGGAGGATTGATCTTTCCATAGGCTCTCAGTCTGTATCAAGTGAAACGGAAGAAGACCCGCGGTCTGGCGGTGCATGGATTCGGTTTAACCCGATGAATGGCCACGGAGCAAAGAACTCTGACGTCACTTCTTACAGGTATACGCTGATTGAATCAGACAAGATGCCGGTATCAAAGCAGATAGCGATGATCAAGGCGTTAGAGCTTCCGGTGGAGGCACTGGTTTATTCTGGCGGTAAGTCTGTCCATGCCATTGTCCATATTGATGCAGACACGCTGAAGGAATACCAGCAGCGCGTGAAAATGATGTATGAAATCTGCACAAAGAATGGATTTGACGTCGATACGCAGAACAAGAACCCTTCGAGACTCTCCAGAATGCCGGGGGCGTACAGAGGACAAAATAAGCAGTTCCTGATTGCTACAAACATAGGGCATGGCTCTTATAAGGAATGGCTCGAGTATGTGGAGGAAGCAGCTGACGACCTGCCGCCTTTCACTGACCTTGAAAGTGTATTCAACAATCCGCCAGAGCTTGCACCGGAACTTATCGAGGGCGTTCTTAGACAGGGGCATAAGATGCTGCTTGTGGGCCCGTCGAAGGCTGGTAAATCCTTCGCATTGATTGAACTGGCGATAGCAATCGCAGAAGGCGGCAGATGGTTTGACTTCAAGTGCAGGCAGGGCAAGGTGTTGTATATCAATCTGGAAATTGACAGCGCGTCATGCATCCATCGCTTCATTGATGTATATAACGCCCTGGATGTACCGCCGGCGAACTTACAAAATATCGAGATCTGGAATCTTAGGGGAGCTGCCATCCCGATGGACAGACTGGCTCCTAAGATCATCAGGCGCGCCAAGAAATACGGCTTTAAAGCGATAATCATTGACCCTATCTACAAAGTCATCATGGGCGATGAGAACGCAGCCGGCGATATGGCAAAATTCTGCAACCAGTTCGACCTGCTCTGCCGTGACCTCGGATGCAGTACGATTTACTGTCATCATCACTCGAAAGGGCAGCAGGGCCAGAAGAAGACGATGGACAGGGCGAGCGGTTCAGGGGTATTTGCTAGAGACCCTGACGCGATGGTCGATATTACGCCCTTATCGGACAACGAAAGCAATGGTGACATCAGCGCGTTCAAGGTATCCGGAGTGCTTCGGGAGTTTCCTACATTCAAAGAGTTCGTCGTTGTGTATCATTATCCGATTCATCAAGTCGATCACTCCGGCACGCTGGATATGAAAACCCTGGAAGGAAGCCTGGAAGATTTGAGGGATAAGGGTAATAGAAAGAGCGCGAAAGTTAGGACAAAGTGGCAATTGTCCCGTCAAAGCCAGATTGTATCGCTCATCGAAGATGCACTTTCGCACGATGAGAAAATCACACAAAGGCAACTTGCGGATTATTTCGTATGTTCAACACGAACAATCAAAAGCGATATGTCAAAGATTAATACACCGATTCAGATATTTAATGTTGATTCCGCGGGTGTTATTTCGAGGGTTAGATAATTGAAAAATGTTATCAATTAGGTGTGAAATTAGGTGTGAAATTTGCTAATAGAAATATATTAAATTTCACAGGTGAATTTCACAGGTGAAAAATGCACGGTTTCAATACGTAAAGAGAGCGCTTATAAAAGCGCGCTCTCTTCACAGTATATATTAAAACCTTTTTACCAAATGTCACACCTGGAACGGAAATGGATGTCATACCAGATTGCACACCCTAAAGGATTAAAACAGGAGGCAAGAAAAAATGAATAAGATTGAAACGATGAAGCGGAAGGAAATATTGCAGAATCTCAAATTTGTTGAAGAAATTGTAATCAGAACATCGGCAATTGCAGAGTATGGAGTAACACACCCGGAAGATTACGCAAATTCAATAGATGAGATGAGAGGAGTTCGTTTCGGGGCAGAGGTAACACTTCAGGCACTGTATGAAACATTCCCGGAACTGATGCAGGAAGATTCTTGTTTTAATATTCCTGTAATCGACACATGCGTGGTTCTCACTGCTAAAGATAAAAAGACCGCTGCAAAAGCAAATTCTGATGTTCTGGAGGAGCTCTTCTCGGAGGTGAAATGATGATTACTATCTGTATGTATTGCGAGGTTGAAGACCCTGATAAATTCTCGGAGCCGTTTTTGGTTTATCTCCTTGGTGACCATGGCAAGCCGTTTGAGTTTGAAACGCGGCAGCAGGCAGAAACATTTTTGTTGAATCACGGCGTATCGCCAACTGACATGGAGCATTACTTATTCTTCGGAGGTGATTAGGAATGATCCAGATTGACACATGGGGGAAAACGGTAGAAGAAGAACGGCTCGAAAGAGAGGGGGAAGAGGAATGATAGAAGTAGAGGAAAGAGATTTTGAAGGACTGCTTCCGCCAGATAAGCTGAACTTGTTATTTGCTATGGAATCGAATCTGATCAGGGCGATTGATAAGTCGCAGGTCATGAAGGAATCCGGGATTCCGCTGGCTGGTCTGGAGAGGAAATAGGGAATGGAATTCATTGTGGAAGGGGATCCAGTCGGGAAGCAGCGTCCGCGTTTCAACGGGAGAACAAGAACAACATACACGCCCCGTAAAACAAAACACTATGAGACGCTGATCAGGAAGGCCTATGAAGACACCGGAGGAAGCATACTGGATGGATATATTTCACTGTCGCTTGATGTGTATTTTGCAATTCCGAAATCTTACACAAAAGAAAAGCGGCTTGCTTGCGAGCACAATATCAACCGGCCGGATAAGAAGCCGGATATTGATAACATTTTAAAAATCGTCCTGGATGGTTTGAATGGCGTTGCTTACGCGGATGACAAGCAAGTCATAGAAGTGCGGTGCAGGAAATTCTATTCGGTGTCTTCCGGGTATCTGAAAGTTTCAGTGAGTGAGGTTAAAGCGTAACAGGGGGTTATTTATGTCAAAGGAAGGTCTTAATCATCATGTTGCACAGCATCCGGACCCGACATATGAAGCAGTACTTCATAATGTGCGCCAGGAAGCAAAGGAGAAACGGAAGGAGGCAAGTCAGAAAGGGTTCAGGTGCATATGCAGCATCCGGAAATACATCAGAGAAAACGGGTTCGAGCTGGCTGATCATCTTGTGATTCGCGACGTTGAAACGAAGTGTATCTATAAATCTCAGGTGCCGGACAGCAAAAGAGCAAGATAGGGGGGGGCATGCATGGTAATGTTCGTGACTGGTTTGTTCTTCGGAGCAACGATCGGAGTCATTGCAATCTGCATCATCATTGCAGGAGACGAAAGGCGGATGAGTTGATGACAGATTGCAAAATACAGGAAGTAAAAGAATATCTGAAACGCGTGAGGTATCAGAAAGGTGTCGTTAATTCTCTGAATGAACACCTCGAACAGCTCAGAATGGAAATCTATTCGGTGAAGGGGTATGTGCTGACTGAGAAAGTACAGTCAAGCAATCATGCATCGCTGGATGATCTCATCTGCCGTCTGGAGTCTGAAGAGTCAGAGGTCACTGAAGCTCTTGGAACTCTCATCGAGTATCGCAGGCAGGCGAAGGAACTGATCCGCTGCGAAGAAGATGAACGAATCAAAAGTGTACTGCTTTCGTATTACATTTTATGCGCTGATTCGTGGAATGAAGTGGCAGCTAAAATGGGATATGACGTAAGGCAGGTGTTCCGGCTTAGGGATCAGGGCCTTGAAGATCTGACAGAATATGTCAATAAAACATGTCAGTGAATGTCAGTCGATAGAAGTATTATTATATAGATGTAGGAATTGGGTTAGATATGCCATGTTCCTCACCTCCTTAAGAAAGCACGTACCGAAAGGCGCGTGCTTTTTACATGGGCGTTTCGTACAGAGGGAAGTACACCGGTCTCCAAAACCGGAAAGATGGGCTCAAGACCTGCAACGCCTGCCATTCATTCTATTACCCCATAGGAAGTGAAAACCCCCATGCTTTTTTCATGCCCCTACTGTGGACGGATGCACCCGGCTGGGTACGTTTGCCCAAAGAAGCCGAAGCACAAGTGGTATCGCAAAGTAAGAGGACAGAACGAAAGATTCAGAAGTTCAGCAGCATGGCAGAAGAAAAGGATTGAAGTCCTTGAACGTGATCACTACCTTTGCCGCATCTGCTTTGAGGATGACCATGTTATTAACAATGCGGGGCTTCAGATTCATCACATCACATCGCTTGATAAAGACTTTAAGCAGAGACTTGATACAAATAATTTAATTACATTGTGTCCAAAACATCATGAAGAAGCAGAACACGGCATCATTCCTGCCGACCGGCTCCGTGAGCTGGCGAAAACGTCCCCCCGGCTTCCGAAATTTGAGAGTTGACAATGGCCCTAGACCACATTGCCCTACCTCAATTTACACAAACTTTGATTTCTCAAGCGTTTTTTGGAAGGATTTATAATGCCAAACTATAAAATCACTCAGACAAAACTAAATAGAATGGCGAAAGAGATGCTTGAAACGGCCGATGCCTATGGGATGACTGATGACTACCTATTCATGACAACCTTCCGGAGATATACAACGCAGGTTGCGCTTGCGGAAGAGCTGCAGAAGAGCCTGGAAAAGGACGGCGTCCTTGTTACCAAGGAATATGTCAAAGGCCGGGCCAATATTTACACCCATCCCGGTATCAATTCCTATAACAGAGTGACCGACAGTGCAAACAAGACAGCACAGGCATTAAGTAAGATGCTGGAAGATGCCAGGAATAAAAAAGAAGAGGATCCTAAGAACAAGGCCATGCAGGATCCTTTACTGAAGGCATTAAAGGGCTGACGTGGCATGCCCAGTGAGTACATTAAGAACCATCCTGCCTATCGCTATGCCAAAGCTATTGTTTCCGGAGATTTCACAAGCATGGCCATCATTTCGGAAATAAAGGATATATATAAGCCTCCCACCTACGTCATCAAGCAATGCCGTGACTTCCTACAGGTTGCAGACGGGGAAAATCCTGATTTCTGCATCAATGAGCACAAATGCCGGCAGATTGACGGGCTTCTGAAGCTCTTAATCATGCCGCGCGGTCTGCAATTCGGTAAACCACTCTATGAATGCACGGTCAGCTATCAATGGCTGTTCTATGTAGCCGTTCTGGCTGAAGTGTATCGCTCTGATCCGGAAAAACGGCGCTATGAACGTGCGGTCCTTGAAATCTGCAGAAAAAATTTCAAGACCTACACGGTAGCGACCATTTTCATCATCCTTTTTCTTACGGAACCTCCATTTTCACAGTTTTTCAGTGTGGCACCGGACCGGGCACTGTCAAAAGAGGTCAAGGAAGCCATACAGAATACGCTGTCGGTTTCCCCTCTTGTCTACTATGACATGCATGGATTGAAGCGGTTCAAGCTGCTTCGTGACTGCATCAAGTGCACACTGACACAGACCACCTACACGCCTCTGGCTTATGCCGCAAACAGGTTTGATGGCCGTCTGCCGAACGTCTTCCTAGCCGATGAAGTTGGCGCTCTTCCAAATAACAGCGCAATTGAGGCCATGGCATCCGGACAGCTGAACATCAAAAACAAGCTGGGCTGCATCATTTCTACCAAATATCCCAAAGTAAATAACCCATTTGAATCAGAAGTCGCTTATTCGAAGCGTGTCCTTGACGGACAGGTGGAGGATCAGGCGATTTTTTCGTTGCTGTATGAACCGGATCCGGAAATTGCCAAGGAATGGATTACTAATCCATTGGCAATGGCCCAGGGAAATCCTGCAGGCATCGAGATTCAGGAAATTTGGGATGATTTGAAGAAAAAGCATGCCAGGGCGCTGAACATTGAAGCCACAAAGACGAATTTCCTCACGAAGCACTGCAACATTATGGCATCCGGCACATATGACGGAGAATCCTACATTTCATTGGAGGATTTGCGTCGCGGAAAGGTTAAAGGCATCGACCTGCATGGCCGTGATGTCTATGTAGGCGTTGACCTTTCCATGACAAACGATAATACGGCAGTCAGTGTGATTTCCTACGATGCCAAAGCCGATGTGGTTGACTGCATCCCCATGGTTTTCATTCCGGCGGACAGGATTGAGGAAAAGACCAGGGCAGAAAGGGTACCTTATGCCGAATACATTGCAGATGGTTACGTTGTGCCATGTGGCGATAGGACCATTGATTACAAAGTGGTTGAAGATTATGTGTTCAGTCTGGAAGAAAGATATGGCTGCAAGGTCAAGGCTCTGGGATTTGACCGGTACAACTGTCTAAGTTCAGCCCAGAAATGGGAAGAAGGCGGCATTGATACTGTGGAAGTGAAACAGCATTCCAGCGTGCTCCACTCCCCTACTAAATGGCTGGCAGAGCTTATTGCAGACGGTAAATTTCATTATGAATCAGGGAACAAGATGGTTGAAATCAACTTTGAAAACGCCAAATGCGTTTATGACACCAACATGAACCGATATGTAAATAAGAAGAAGTCTAACGGAAAGATAGATATCGTGGCGGCTACCATCAATGCCATGTACCTATTGGAGCAGGATGTTAAACTCAATACTCCAATGACGTGGGGCGCACAATTTTAAGGAGGTGAAACAATGAGCTTACTAAGTTTTCTGGGATTTAAAAAAGAAGATGAAGAAAAGCGGTCTCTTGAAAATCCGGCTGAGACGCCTGCAGGATTGGCTGACCTTATCCAGGCAGACATCGACATGCGTGCCACCAGGGAAGAAGCTTTAACCCTTCCGGCTGTGGCATCCTGCCTGCAGTTTATTGCCGGTGCCGTTTCCGGAATGCCGGTAAGGCTGTATAGGAAGATGGAAGACGGCGGGAAAGAAGAGATTGATGACTACCGCACTCAGCTGCTGAACCGAGAAACCGGTGATACTTTGGACGCAGTGCAGTTCAAGCGGGCAATGGTAATAGATTACCTGTTAAACGGTGCCGGTTATGCTTTCGTGAACTGGAAGAGTAATAAAGTTCAGTCTATTAACTATGTTGCCTATGAAAATGTTTCCCCTGTAACCAATTCGGATCCTGTTTTCAAGGCGGTTAATTACTGGATTAACGGGCATCGCTATTATGATTACCAGATTTTACGCATTCTCAGGAACAGTGATGATGGAATGGAAGGCCACGGCATCCTTAAAGAGAACCAGGCACTTTTCTCCACCATGTTCAAGGCACTGAGATATGAGCACAGCACCATCGGATCAGGCGCTAAAAGAGGATTTTTAAAGTCCAGCAGGCATTTGGACAAAGATATTCTTAAAGCCCTCCGTCTGGCGTGGGCAAAACTGTTTTCCGGGGATAACAGCGTGGTAGTGCTGAATGATGGCCTTGATTTTCAGGAAATTGGCACAACAGCAACAGAAAACCAGCTGGTGGACAACAAAACCATCAATAATAACTCTGTTTATGCCATTTTCGGTATTCCCACAGGGCTTTTCAGTGATAATCCATCATCTGAAACCTATCTGCAGGCCATCCGGACAGCAGTTCTTCCGGTTGCCAGGGCGCTCGAAAATGCCTTGAACAAGTTTATGCTTCTGGAATCGGAGAAAGACAAGCTGTTTTTCACCCTGGACAGCAGCGCAATTACGGAAGCCGACACCATGACACGGTATCAGTGCTATGAAATCGGCCTTAAAAATTCCTGGCTCACTGTGGATGATATCCGTAAACGTGAAAACATGCTGCCTGTTGGCATGGACTTTATCAAGCTGGGACTTGATGCAGTGCTTTATAAGCCACAGACAGGCGAAATCTATACTCCGAACACCGGCGTGAAAGCCAACATCAACGATGCGGCCGCGCCTCCTAAAGACAGCACTAATTTGAAAGGAGGTGGTAACGATGAAAGTGGAAATTCGCAGTGATAACACTGCAATTATCGAAGGGTATGTGAACGCTGTAGAAAGAATGTCCAGAACTCTGCATGATTATGACGGCAAAAACTTCCGGGAAGTGGTAAAAGCAGGCACCTTTGCCAAAGCGATTGCCGCAAACCCGCATGTGAAGCTGTACTTCAATCATGAAAGAGCTATAGGCGGTATGGATGACGGCACCCTGGAGCTGAAAGAGGATAATATTGGTCTCTATGCAAAAGCGATTGTCAATGATCTGGACATTGTGCGGGAAGGCCGTGCAGGAAACCTATCCGGCTGGTCTTTTGGCTTCTGGATTAACCCCAACGGGGAAACATGGCGTGATGATGACCAGAACGGGCGCATCCGTGAGCTGACTGGCATCAGCCTGGATGAAGTATCTATTCTGGACGTCACTCCGGCATACTATGCAACTTCCATCAACACCCGTGATGAAAAGGCGGCACTGAGAGAAATTCGTGTAGTAGATGACAAGGCGGATAGCGTTAATGACATCTACGGAGCTTTGGAGCGGAAAAAGAGACAGATTGAAATTTTAAAGATGGGTATTAAATAGGGAGGATAATCATGAATCTGAAAAAACTCATTGAAAAACGTAATGCTTTGGTAGATAAGCTGAATGAAATCGTTAAAAAGGCCGAAGATGAAACCCGCGCCATGAACGATGATGAAAATAAAGAATTTGACCAGGTTACTGCAGAAATCCGTGCACTGGATGCAACCATTGAAAAAATCAGGGCTGCAATGTCCGTCAATAAATCTCAGGAACCGGAAGAACCGGCTGTAAAAAAGGCTGAAAAGAACGAAGAACGTGCTTTTGCCGCCTACATCCGTGGCAACCTGGAAGAATGCCGCGCTGTCGGTGACATGACCAAAACCGATAACGGTGCAGTCATTCCTAATACCATTGCAAAAAAGATCATTGAACTGGTAAAAGATATCTGCCCAATCTACGCACTGGCTACCAAGTTCAACATAAAAGGAGATCTTGTATTCCCCAAATTTGATGATTCCAATGGCCCCACTGCTTCCTATGCAGAAGAATTCACTGCACTGACTTCTAAGAGCGGCACTTTCAGCGGTATCACTCTGAAAGGCTACCTTGTTGGTGCACTCACCAAGGTTTCTGTTTCCCTGATTAACAACACTGAATTCGACCTGACTGCTTATGTAGTCAATAAGATTGCTGAAGCTGTAGCAGAATTCCTTGAAAAACAGCTGCTTGTTGGCACTGATGGCAAGATGACCGGTCTGGCATCCTGCACCCAGAGCGTTACTTCCGCTGCTGCAACTGTCATCACTGCTGATGAACTGATTGACCTTCAGATGAGCGTTAAACAGAGATTCCAGAGCAATTGCGCATGGATCATGAACACCAACACCTTCAAGGCTATTCGCAAGCTGAAAAACTCTGAAGGTGATTACCTGATGAATCGTGACTTCACCAATGAATTCTCCTGGGACCTTCTGGGCAGACCTGTATACATCTCTGATGCTATGCCGGATATCGCAGCCAGCGCTATTCCTGTATTCTACGGTGATTACTCCGGCCTCTACGTAAAACTGGCTGAAGACATCAATGTTCAGGTGCTGAAGGAACGCTATGCAGAAGAACACGTTGTTGGTGTCATTGCATGGACTGAAATCGACAGCAAAATTGTGGAAGAACAGAAGATTGCTAAACTTACCATGAAATCCGCTTGATTTGAGGTGACCTATCATGAAAATCAAGGCATTGCTTAGCTTCACCGGGGCTGTCACCATGCATCCCGGCGAAGAACGAACAGTAAGTGATAAGACCGGCAAGGACTTTGTCCAGGCCGGTCTTGCTATCAAGCTGGATGAGCCAGAGGAACCCAAGACAGATGAGCCAGAGGAACCCAAGACAGAGGAAACCAAAGCAGTGAAAAAGCCTCTAAAGGAGAAAGCTGCAAAGGAGGCGTGACGTATGAAAGTATCGGAACTGACCGTTGATTTCCTGCAGAAATACGTTCGTGCGGATGGCAGCGCCGCCACGATGCTTGAACCGATGCTTGCCGCTGCCATTCATTACGTCATGGCTTACACCGGACTGACGAAAGCACAGCTGAATGATTATGAAGACATTACCCTGGCGGTGATGGCTCTTGTGTCCGACATGTTCGACGTGCGCCAGTACACTGTGACTAACGCAGAGGTGAATCCTACGGTGAAATCCATCCTTGACCAGCATAGTTATACAGGGCTGGAAGGAGGCATTGACTATGTATCGGAAAGCAGCACCTAACCTGTCATCCATTCTGAACCGGAAGATAGAAATCTATCAGCCTGTACAGCAGGGGGATGAGAACGAGCTGGGCCAGCGTGATATCGCTGAAAAGCTTATTGATACTGTCTATGCCGCCATTGTTCCGCAAACCGGCACCATGCTCCATGGCCGTGCGGCCGATACGGTTCTTACCCGCGTCACGCATAAATTCATTATTCGTTATCGTTCTGACCTCACGACTGATATGTATATCAGATACGGAGGCCAGCGGTACGACATCATTTATCTTTTGGATCCATACGCCAATCATGAGCGTTTGGAGATTTTCACGGAGGGGATTATTCAATGATTGAGATGCATTTTGACTTGCATGAACTCACGAAGTTGAGTGATGACTTCCTGGAAGCGGCAAAAGAGAAATTCCCACGGAAGACAAAGAACTTCATGGGCAGGGCAGGAAACCGGATGAGAACAAGAGCAAGAGCCGCCTACAAATCGGATATTAAACATTCCAAAACAGGGAATCTGGTGCGTGGCCTTTCCCGTGGGCGGCCTTACATCTATGGAAAAGATGAATTTTCCGTACGTGTCATAAACAAAGCTCCTCATGCCCACTTGTTTGAGCATGGGCATGTGCTTTGGGCGCATCCGCCAGGTGCTAAACATGCAATCAAGACGAATAGGATGGTTGAAGGACGGCACACTATGGCCCACACAGAAAAAGCTTTCCGGGAAGAATATGAAGGGATGGTTGACGAATATGTTGACCAGCTGCTGCAGGAAGGTGAAATCTTATGAGCTTAGTTACTCCGGTGGAGGTCATCGCCAGATTCACCAAAATATTGCAGGGCGCTTTCCCTGATGTTCCAGTACAGAATACCGACATCACTGAAGGATTCAAAAGACCCTGCTTTTTCCTTGACCTGGAAGGCGTCGATACAGGCCGTGTAGGCACCTATTATGAAGATGGGCTGTCTTTCCGGCTTTACTACTTTGCGGCTGACACCTACAAAGGTTTCGTTGACTTACTGAAGAAACGGGATGCCATCATACAGCTGCTGCAGGACACTACACGGCTGGATCCAGATGAAAATTCCGAAAAATATGGTTTCGTAATTCAAGCTGATGATACGATCCGGAGCGACATCAATCAGGCCGACAAGGTTTTACAGATTGCATTTACTGTGAACCTTGTACAGGATGATGACCGTCTGCCGGATGCAGAAATCATCGACAGCCTGGAATTCAAACCATCTGCTGTACCATCTACAGATACGGGCCGTTCTTCTACTGAAGATTCTTCTGAATCCGATGAGGAAGAAGATAAAACCTATAAAGTAGATGAATTGTGAAAGGAGTAAATTAGATGGGACTGCCAACAATTGAAGTTGTGTTCAAGCAGCTGGCCGTTTCTGCAATTAAGCGTTCTGAGCGCGGTATTGCGGCTATCATCATCAAAGATGATACGCTGAGTGAAACGGACATCACGAAAAAAACCTACAGATCCAGTATGGATCTTGATTCTAAGAGCTATACCGAAGCCAACCTGAAAATCCTTGAACGGTGCTTCCTGGTTGCGGTGAATAAGGTTGTAGTCATTTCTCTTCCTACTGCAGGGGATTTCAAGGATGCGCTGAAGGTACTTGATAAAATCAAATACAACTACGTCTGCACCACTGATGCCGCAAGCCAGCAGGCTCTTGCAAGCTACGTTGTAGACTACAATGCCACCACCAAAGGCATGATGAAGCATACAGTTTGCATTGTCTACGATGCGACTACTGCTGATTCCAAGTATGTAATCAACGTAAAAAATGCTACGGTTACTGAAATTCAGACTGCCAGCGATGGCACCAAGAACAATGTTTCCGTGGCCATGAATGAATATCTGCCGCGTCTGTGTGCTATTCTGGCTAATCTGCCAATGAATCGGTCCTGTACTTCCTACGTGCTGGAAGATCTGGCCGATTGTGCGGATGTGGCCACAGATGATACAGACCTTGACGGCTGGATTGATAAAGGTTACTTCTGCCTGTATGTGGATGACGATGAAGTCAAGATTGCAAGAGGCGTCAACAGCCTTACCACATTCACTTCCACTGATACGGAAGACATGAGCCACATCATCATTGTGGAATCCATGAACCTGATCATTGAAGATATCGCTACCACCTTCAAGCAGAAATACCAGGGCAAATACAAGAATTATCTGTCTAACCAAAAGCTCTTCATTGACGCGGTTGATGCTTATTTCAAGGAACTGGAAAAGGAAGAAATTCTGGATCCGGATTATACCGGCAACGATGATGCAGATACCACAGGCAATGAAGCCTACATTGATGTAGAAGCCCAGAGGAATGCCTGGCTGGCTGTTGGTAAGACTGCTGCAACTGACTGGACTAACGATAAAGTAAGAAGCATGGCATTCAAGACCACAGTCTTCCTGGCTGCCACGGTCAAGATTCTGGATGCTATCGAAGATCTGAAATTCGTCATTACTATGGAATAAGGAGGTGGCATAAATGGATAAAGGTGTAACAAATAAAATCATCCGCGGCACTAATGGCCGACTTTGGATGAATGACAAGCTTCTGGCCAATGTCAAAAGCTTTGAATGCAAGCTGAAACTGAATTATGAAGATATCGATGAGAACGGGAACCCCATCCAGCAGCGCCGCTATACAGGTGCCTCTATCGAAGGCACCATGGTGCTGCATAAAGTTGATTCCTACGTGCTGAAACTGATGAAAGATGCAGTCCTGTCCATGGACATGCCGGATATCAATATGGTGGCTAAAGTTTCCGATCCATCTGTAACCGGCATGGAACGTGTGAAGCTGTCCAATGTCACTTTTGATGAAGTAGGCATGGCAAGCTTTGAAAACGCAAAAGTTGGAGAAGAATCTATTCCTTTCCGTGCTGGCGGCTATGTACCGACTGACACCATCGATGACTTTAATTAACAACAAGGCGGGCGAAAACCCGCCTTGCACTAATTTTTGGAGGATTAGCAAGATATGGAATCTAAAAAAGCAACTCTTGAAGAGCTTCTGAAGCGGAAAATGAAGAGTGAGAACGATAGGAATGCCTTCTTCCCCATTGAAAGTAAAATCGGTCTGACTTTCATGGCGCAGAAACTTCCAATTGATAAAGTCATTGACATGTTTGATGACCTCAATGTCGTCAATGGCAAGACATCTACAAGGGAAAGTTTTGAAGGGGCCGTCAAGATTATCTACGAATCCGTCCCAATGCTGCATGATGAAAAACTTAGAAACGGGCTGGCTGAACCATATGATGTGGTTCCCGCGGTTTTTGGGGATAACATTGAAGCCATTGTAGACTTTGCTCAGGCAATCATTGAAAAGTTCTATGTTGGAGCAGAAAGTGCAGTTCAAGAAATAAAAAACTGATGAAGCGTGACCACGAGCTGCTTGTAATTCGTTACTACATCGAACGTGGCCACAGCATTCATGAGCTTGAATCTCTCACTCCCATGGAATGGATTTTCTATCAGCTCCATGTGGACTTGATGGCTGAAGAGCAAGAGAGAATAACCAACGGGAAAGGAGGGTAAGGCATGGCAAGAGGCATCAACGTTCTTCTGACACTGGTAGATAAGTTTTCACAGCCGCTTAAAAAGGTGGCCGGTGAAACTAAACAGGCTACCAGGCAGATTAAAAATGCCCAGAATATGGTCAATAAATTTGCCGGTGGTGCGAACGAAAAGTTCCTGTCACTTGCCGGATCCGTGGCTAAAATCGGTATGGGTATTGCGGCCATTGGCACTGGACTTGCCATAGCAGGCGCCAAAAACTTTGCTGATGAAGCCATAGAGAAGGCCAATGCTCAAGTGGCCGCTGAGACCAAACTGGTAACGATTCTGGGAGATGTCAGAGCTATTCAGGAGCAAGGTGCCGGAGCGGCTGAACGGGCGGCTAAGTCTCTGGGAGAATATGCATCCCAATTGCAGACTGTCGGCGTTGTTGGCGATGAAGTTACCCTTGCTGGCATGGCACAGCTGGGAACTTTCCAGATGACGGAAGACCAGATAAAGACCGTTTCTTCCGGAATGCTTGATTTGCTGGTCAATCAGAAAGGCCTAAACGCCACGCAGGAAGATGCGGTGAACGTGGCCAACATGATTGGTAAAGTCATGATGGGCAATGTTGGCGCACTTCAGCGTGTAGGCATCTCCCTGGATGATTACCAGGAGGGCATCATTAAGACCGGCACGGCCGATGAACGCGCCGCCATGATTGCAGAAGTCCTTGCCCAGAACGTCGGCGGCGTCAATGAGGCCATGAGAAAGACAGATGCAGGCAAAGCCGCGGCCATCATGAATGACTACGGCGACATGCAGGAAGAAGTCGGTAAACGGCTGAACAAGGTTCGTACAGGCATCATGACTGCCTTTGCAGGAATGATTACACCATTAGGAAATGCCCTGGCTCCGATCATGGACCAGCTTGTAGTAAAGGTGGATGAAGCACTGCCGGCTATTCAGGAATTCGCTAATAACCTTGCGGCGGCGCTGCCAGGAATCATTGAAAGTGTTGGTAATGGAATCAGCTTTCTTGTTCAGCACATTCAGGATTTCATTGGCATCGCCAAAACTGTTGCTCCGGTCATTGCCGGCATAGCGACAGGATTCGCAGCGTTCAATGTGATTAGCGGCGTCATCAGTAAAATTCAGATGCTGAGGACACTGCTGAACGGCATCCAGCTTGCCGGCGGCGTTGTCCAATTCGCCGCACTCTTGAATCCGATAGGATTAGTTGCGGCCGCTATCGGCGTGTTGGCTGTAGCATTCTACACACTTTATACACAGTCTGAGCCTTTTAGGAATGCAGTGAATGATCTGGCATCTCAGCTGCTGGCCTTGGGAGAGCTTGTTGCCGGTTTCCTGGCACCTGTTTTTGAAGTCCAGTTTGCAATTATTTCTTCTGTAGTAGAAACGGCTGTGGATGTAATAGGCAGCGTACTGACAAATGTAGTCAATGTGCTGTCTAATCTCATCGGTTTCATTGTGAATGTGTTTACCGGAAACTGGCAGGGAGCCTGGCAGAATGTGGTGAACATCTTCCAGGGAATCTTTGACACACTGGCAAGTATTGCGGCCGCTCCACTTAATTTCATCATCGGCTTGGTGGATAAAATCGCCAGCAAGGTAAGCTCTATACACCTTCCTTCCTTTGGTGGTGGCGGGGACACCGGTGGCGGTGAAAGTGAAGACAATAATGCCTTGGGCACCACTTACTTCCGTGGCGGGCCTACCATGGTTAATGAAAATGGAGGCGAGCTGATTACACTTCCATCCGGAACCCAGATCATGCCGCACCGGGAACTGCTGCAGCTAATCAACAATGGTGGAAGTGGTGGCGGCGTAACAGTAAATCTATCTATCCAGGGCAATGTGATTGGAAACCAGGACTACATGAGACAGACCGGTGAATATATCGCGGCCAAAGTCCGTGACGCATTGAGGAACAGCTAGGAGGTGGGGAAATGAGCTTACTGACTGATATACTGCTTCAGTATACGGGCTCTTCATACAGTGATTTGACCTCCGCGCTGAAATCCCGCATCAATATTGTGCTGAAGGTGGATAACACCACAGACAGCATTGTCTTCCCTGTTGTTCCAGGCGATTTTCCGGATATGAACAGCCCACAGGATAATGACACCTTTGAAGCCGTGACCGGTGACATTAATGTCATTGGTGCTCCTAAGCTTCGAACATTATCATTCTCCAGCATCTTCCCTGTTAATAAGAACTATCCATTCATCCGTGCACAGGCCAGTTACAAAAATGGGTGGGAGTATGTGAACTGGATTGAGAAATATCGCCGCTATGGCGTGGTGTTCCGCTTGATGTTCGTTGAAACATTCGGAGCGGTAAAGCTGGATATGCTCTGCACTATCGACAATTTCGTATACCATCAGGAAAAGAACAACGATATCAAATTCCAGATTGATTTCCGTGAGTACAAGAAGCCGCCGGTAAATATTGCAGCCAGCCAGGCATCTGAAGGAGTGATTGAATGAATAACTTCAAACTGACCTACTCCTACAATGGCACAACGAAAGATATTACCGGCATCACAAGCAACTATACCCGTGGAGACCAGATTGACCAGTTAGGTGAAGCATTCGATTTCGACCTGATTGATAATCCGCTTGACGTCAATTACCAGGGGAACCGGTTGGAGTTCGGCGGGAAAATCTGCTTCGAAAACAACGGTAAGGCAGTCTATACCGGAATCATTGAAGAAGAATCAAGGGAAGGGCTGTCAAAGTACAAATACAAAGCATATGATTACGCATGGTTTCTGAATAAAGACAAGGTATTTGTGCAGCTGGTGGACTGTACTGCATCTGATGCTATTCGAAGGATCTGTGACCAGAAGGGCATTGAAATCGGAGAAATAGCAGAAATGAATACGGTCATCAACAAGGTCTATAACGGAGATGAAGTTTCCAAAGCGCTGAAGGATATCATTGCTCAGGAAACAGATTCCTCCGGAATTGAATACCGGATGGAAGTCCGGATAGATAAGCTATATATCACAAAGCGGGATGACCTAAAGATTACTGCTACCTATCAGCTGGCTCCGAATGAACAGCCTTTTGATATTACTGGCGTTATTGGAGACTATCAGGCAGACAGCAGTGTGAAAGACATCGTTACCAAGGTTGTTGTCACATCCGGAAATGAAAAGGATGAGTACGTTGTTGCGACTGCAGAAAACGCTGATGCGGCTAAAGTGTATGGCGAAATCGTCCATTATGAAAAGGTCACTGACAAGCAGAAAGGCGATGCACAGAACATTGCCGACAAGAAGCTGAAAGAGCTCTGCCGGAAGAAAATCAGCAAGCGCCTGAAGCTCTTTGGTTCTGATGACGTGCGATCCGGAAGGGTTCTCACGTTCAACAGTGAAGAGCTGGGCCTTGTTGGTGACTTCCTGGTAATTTCTGCCAGTCATACCTATGACAACATCAATCATTTTATGACGTTAGAAATCCAGTCAACGAAGGACAATGAGGAAGGAGCGGTGTAAATGGCTGACACATGGGCACAGGAAATGGCCAATCAGTTTAAAAAGAGAGACAATCCAAGACCTATCAGCAACTGCATCGGCCTGATTCTTCAGACTGGTGATAACTGGAAGGTTTCCATACAGAATGGTGCCTACATCATCGACAAGAAAAATGGCTACATCTGCCGGCACATCCTGCAGAGAGCCAGTGATTTCACGATTGATTCTGAAAGCCAGAGCGGCAGTCTGACAACCGGCAGCTGCACCGGCGGCTATAAGCACAGTGGAAGCAGCTATTCCACATCTAACACGGCCACAGGCCATGTCACACTGCATCCGATTGATGACTGGAAGCCTGGAAATAAAGTGATGGTAGCTCCAACAGCGGACAACCAGCGCTTCTTTATTGTGGATATCATCGTGTAGGAGGTGTGATTTATGTTTCCCTCCGATATTGATCTGAACGATTTGACCGCCGCTGTTTCTACAACCGGTGCAAACAGCAGCACATCCGCGGCGATAACAGGGGTAACGACTTTAGGCCGGAGCCCATATTTTGATTATAAGAAAAAAGAATTCGTGATTAAATCCGGATTTAACCGTGAATGCACGCTGACAGAAAGCATCGAGCAGCATATCCGGCTGTTCATCAACACTATCAAAAACAAGTATGCCATTTATGATAAATATTTTGGAGTTGATACTGATGGTCTTGTAGGCTATCGGCTGCCCAGATCCGTAGCCATTGCTACGATTAAGCAGCAGATTTCTGATGATTTACTGAAAACCTGTCCGGTAATCAAAGAAACAAAGGACTGGACGTTCTCAGGTGAATCCGGTGTATTTAGCTTCACAGCAGTCATGAATGATGGTGTAGAGGTGGTGATTTCAGAAAATGTATACGATTAACCAGATTCACAATACAATTCTCCAGGGAGTTCCGAATGACTACCAGAAAACAGAAGGCTTCCCCACTTACGACATTACCCGCGGCGTAGCTTTTGGGCAGTATCAGCTGTGGAAGAAAGCCTTCCTGGTAGAAGAAAAGCAGAACGTGGACAACCTGGAAGGCTCTGAGCTGGATGCATGGTGTGCCCAGCGCGTGGGGCTGACCCGGAACAGTGCCGTGAAAGCGAAAGCTGTCATGAAGATTGTTTCCGGCAGTGGCCGGATTGTAGCCGGGGACCTGTTTGAAACCGTTGACCGCATTCAGTTTGAATCTACGGAGACAAAGACTGTTTCCCAGGGTGATACCTTCAATGTCCAGGCTGTTGTCGCAGGAACCAGCGGGAATGTGGCTGCGGATACCATCACCCAGATTCCTGTGACCATCAACGGCATTGGCTCTGTGACCAATCCGGATCCGGCGGAAGGCGGCTATGCCGAAGAGACAGACGATGAATTCCGAAAGCGGTACTATGAGAAGCTACAGATCCCGGCAACCTGCGGGAACAAATATCACTACATTGCCTGGGCAAAAGCCGTTGACGGTGTAGGGAATGCCCGCGTGTTCCCCTGCTGGAATGGCCGGAATACCGTGAAGGTGGTCATCATCGGGAACGACAATAAGCCGGCTTCTGACAGCCTTGTAAAAGCTGTCCAAGATTATATCGATCCTGGCAAGACGGGCTACGGAGAAGGCCAGGCACCTGTCGGGGCTGTTTGTACGGTCAAGGCCGCAGATACGGTCTCTGTATCGGTCTCTGTATCGGTCTCTGTATCTTCCCCCGAAGATCTGGAAACCATCAAGGAAAATGTGACTAGTGCTATTGATGCCTACATCAGCTCTCAGGCATTTGCTGCCGTGGACAGCGCCACGGACTATATCAGCTATGCCCGGATTGGTGCGGCCATCATTGGAACCACGGGCGTCCTTGACTATGCAGACCTGCAGGTGAACGGCGGGACATCAAATATCTTCATCCCGAAGGAATCTGTGGCCGTGTTGGGTGGTGTGACCTATGCTGACTGATACCATGCTCCGGGCTCTCCATGCCTGGTACCGCAAAGACAAATGGGTGAAGGCCCTGTATGATGCCATGGATGCTGACATGAGCGGCGTTGATGGGAAACTGATGCAGGACTACTACAACCTGTTCTTTGACAAGCTGGATGAAGATGGCTGCAAGGTACTGGAAAAGGACCTTGGCCTGACTCCGGCCAAAGATGCCACCCTGGACATGCGACGGAGTGATATTCAAATAAACTGGCTGGCAAAGCAGTTTGCATCCATGCCGGCTATCCAGCAGATTTGTGATGGAATCTACAATGGAGACTGCACAGCTGAGTATGACGGTGATGCTACAATCACGTATGCTTTCCGTCATTACATGGAGCCGGCTCCTTATACGGATGCCCTAGTAGCTTCTGTAGACCGCATCAAACCAGCACACATTGATTACAAGTTCCGCTATGACTATAACGTCTGGCAGGACTATTACTATCCGCTGTTCTGGTCCAATGTAAAAGAAAAGAAATGGTCTACAGAAGCCGGGATGGTATGGTCCGACAACTATTCCATCTGGCGCAACTGGTCCTATATGAAGACCAGGACATGGAAAGAAACCATGATTAAAGATGTTGACTGATAGGAGGAATGGAAAATGGCAACCAGAACAAGTTATCTCAAATTGATAAAACCTGGCTATGATGACGCTGCCGATGTCGCTGATCTGAATGCGAACATGGATACCATAGACAGCGCCATCAAGACCATCGATGAAGACGGTTCGAAATCCCTGGTCGCTCACAATGCGGCCGAAGATGCTCACACTAACCGGCTGTTCGTGTCGGAGTCTTCCGGGAAACCGACTGCCATGGCAGACAAAGGGATCTGGATTGAACTGCTTGATGACTGAGGAGGTGCACTATGGTTGATGTCAAGGACAATGACATCCGGATGACCCGCGGGGACACGGCCATCCTGAATCTTTCCATCCAGAATGCTGACGGGACGCCTTATGAAATTACGTCTGATGATACGATCCTGCTGACTGTCAAGAAAAACACGACAGCAAAGGCAATCATCATCCAGAAGGCGGTGGCTGATAATAGGATTACCATCACACCGAAGGAAACGGAGTCCCTGGAATATGGCCCGTACTGCTATGATGTTGAGCTGCGGCGCACTGATGGCTTTGTTGCTACTATCATCAGCCCGCATACTTTGACTTTGTGCGAAGAGGTGACGTTCTGATGGACAGACTCATTGGCACGATCAGCGCAGAGGAAACCCTGCAGGGCGTCCTGTCTGCAGTATGCAACCTGACCGGGAAAATCACAGTAGGCAAGTATGAACCGGAGTACGCGACTGCAGCGGACATTCTGGATCTGTTTGAAGGAGGAACATTAGATGGCGACTGACAAAATTGTAAGACTTAGTAACCTGAAGACCTTTCTGACGAGTCTGAAGGGACTCTTTGTGTCCAAAGAATCTGGGAAAGGGCTGAGCACAAATGACTATACCACGACAGAAAAGACGAAGCTGGCCGGAATTGCGACCGGGGCAAATAACTACACCTTGCCAACGGCATCCGGCACGGTGCTGGGCGGCATCAAGGTGGGCTCTAACCTGACCATTTCCAACGGCGTTTTGTCTGCTGTCTAGGGGGAGGTGGACCTGAGCCCTTATGCAAAGACTACTGATATCGCAAGCACATACGCTAAGACTGCGGATCTTAGCCCTTATGCCAAAACGGCAGACATTGCCAGCACTTATGCGAAAAAGACGGATATCTCTACTGCCTTCCGCTACCGGGGCAGCGTAGACACCTACTCCGCACTGCCGACCAATGGTGTGGCAGTTGGTGACGTTTATAATGTGGTAGCTGCGGATACGGCCAACAACATCAAGGCTGGGGATAATGTGGCCTGGAATGGCAACGGCTGGGACAACCTGTCCGGTATTGTGGATCTGTCTGCTTACCTGAAATCTGCAGATGCGGCCAACACCTACATGAAAGTCGCAGACAACCCGACAGCCACGGATGCAGACATTACTGGCCTGTTCTCCTGATAGGGGGTGGGCTCTATGGCTAAACTGATTACTCTGGAAAGGCTGAAGACCTTCCTGACGAAGCTGGACAGCCGGTTCCAGAAGGCACTGAAGTTTGATACTACCCCCACGGCCAACAGCAAGAATCCCGTCACCAGTGGTGGCGTATATGATGCCCTGGGCCCGTCCCTTTTTCTTGAAGACCAGGATACCGGGGAATGGGTGGGAGCCCCCATTAGATCTCAGTCAGGAATCGTCTTATCTGATACGGAGCCAGCTGACCATGATGTCATCTGGCTCAAAGAAGTATGAAAGGAGATAGGTAAAAATGAGTATTAAAAAATGCATCATGAACTACTTTGACAAGGCCACTAATGCCATGGTCCCGTTCCATCCTCAGACTGAGTCCGGCGCTATCACCGACTGGCACTCTGGAATTATGGCAAGCCTTGCCAGCAAGACCCTTGGGACCGTGGTGGATGCTATTACTACGGATTCCGTGCTGGGGAAGCTTATCAAGATGCTGCTGGATGCGAGCGGCGTTAAATATCTCATCGACACCAACGGATATGTTTGTTTCGGCAGTCTGTTTGGCGGATTAATTATACAGTGGGGAGGTTCATCTTATGGATACGTGGCATTCCCTATTTCCTTCACAACTTTTCGAAGGATTATGCTTACG
>ENA-ORLY01000916-ORLY01000916.1-human-gut-metagenome-genome-assembly--contig:-NODE-916-length-38498-cov-4.291065_pt1 | contig 38498 bp, 33 predicted proteins | sample MGYA00243071_ERZ508832 | MGnify/ENA primary metagenome ERZ508832 (study PRJEB26277, sample SAMN04329777) | human gut metagenome | biome: human-associated habitat | host: Homo sapiens | place: USA... | reverse complement strand
TGCCCATACTGGGAAGATGCATCTGTAAATGTGACCTCTCCGAATTGATGGTCTAACATCCACTGATAATCTTTATCTTTGTTCGCCGCATTTACTACGATAAAGTAATCATTATCTCCACGTTTGTATACGATCAGGTCATCTACCGTTCCACCATTCTCGTTACACATCGGGCTGTATCTTGCCTGCCCATCTACCATGTTGGTAAAATCATTTGTCAGCAGCTTCTGCAGGTTTGCAAGTGCATCTTTTCCCTGGCACAATACCTCTCCCATATGAGACACATCGAAAAGTCCTGCTTTTTCTCTAACTGCCATATGCTCTGTGATAACACCTGTTCCATACTGTACCGGTAAGAGATATCCTGCAAATGGAACAATCTTACCGCCTGCTTTCACATGCGCACCATAAAGTGGTGTTTTTAACTCCATATCATATCCTCCTTCTTGTTTTTAATAGGGACGTTAATTATAGGTTCATTAATTTATTCATATAATGGATATTTCTCGCAGATTTTTGTAACTTCATCTCTGATTTCATCTGCCTTTGTCTCAAAGTCTGTCACTGTCATCTTGATCAGTTTTGCGATTATCTTCATATCCTCTTCCTTCAGTCCTCTTGTTGTAACTGCCGGTGTACCAATTCTGATTCCACTTGTTACAAATGGGCTTGCCGGATCATTTGGTACTGAGTTCTTATTGACTGTGATGTAAACCTCGTCCAGTCGGTTCTGAAGTTCTTTTCCGGTAATGTTCATGTTCTGAAGATCTACTAACATCAAGTGGTTATCCGTTCCACCACTTACCAGATTGAAGCCTTCTGCAATCAATGCATCTGCAAGTGCTTTCGCGTTATTCACTACCTGTTGCTGATATTCTTTGAACTCTGGTTTCAATGCCTCTCCGAAGCAGACAGCTTTTGCTGCAATAATATGCATCAGCGGACCCCCCTGAGTTCCCGGGAAGATTGCTTTGTTGATCGCTTTTGCATATTCTTCTTTGCACATGATCATTCCACCACGAGGTCCTCTGAGTGTCTTATGTGTTGTTGTTGTAACAACATCAGCATAAGGAATCGGGCTTGGATGCATACCACCTGCAACAAGACCTGCGATATGAGCCATATCAACCATAAGATAAGCACCAACTTCATCACAGATTTCTCTGAACTTCTTGAAGTCGATTGTTCTTGCATAAGCAGAAGCTCCTGCAATAATCATCTTAGGCTTGCATTCCTTGGCAATTCTTAATACTTCATCATAATCAATAAATCCGTCTGCTGTAACACCATAAGGAACGATGTTAAAGTATTTTCCAGAAATATTAACTGGTGAACCGTGTGATAAATGTCCACCACAGTCAAGGCTCATACCCATAACTGTATCTCCAGGATTAACAAGTGCGAAGAATACAGCTAAGTTAGCCTGTGCTCCTGAATGTGGCTGTACATTTGCATATTCACAGCCAAAAAGCTTCTTGGCTCTTTCAATTGCAAGTGTCTCAACAACATCTACATACTCACAACCGCCGTAATATCTCTTTCCAGGATATCCTTCTGCATACTTATTAGTAAGAGGGCTTCCCATAGCAGCCATAACTGCCTTACTTACAAGGTTCTCAGAAGCGATAAGCTCGATGTGGCTTCTCTGTCTTCCAAGTTCATCATCCATAGCCTTAGCAAGGTCTGGATCATAGTTTAATACTTCATCAAATGAATACATATAACTTCCTCCCATTATACTTTAGTGAAACAAAGTGTCCCTAATTACTTATGATATAATTAAATTACGAATTAGTCAATTTAAAGTTGTGAATTCCTGCTTTTTTTAATATTTGTTTCTGTATATCGACTGCAACTCCATATCCCTGCTCCTCAAGTTCATATGTTGATTGTTCAAGTGCCATCTCAAATTTTTCAACCATACTTAAAAAATGCTGCATTGCTATTCCTTTTCCAAGACCAAGTTTCTTTGCCTCATTCTCAAACGACTTCTGATTTATATTCCTTATATCATATTCGCCATCTATGTTAAGCGACATTTTCTCTGTGCTGCTGTCATATATAACAGTACTTAATAAATCATATGCCGGAGCTAATCTTATTCCTTTTAAATCCTCACTATATAAAAGAGCAATATTTTTAACATGATTATCTGTATTACCTATAAGATAATTAAATATACATAAATCCCATAGCCTTATCTGATCTTCAATTGGATTGCTTGAATAATTTTTTATTAGTTCAAATGCATCTGCTAAATAATCTTTCCCGTTTTTCTCGTATTTTCGTGACGCTGTAATTCCAAGTGCCTGTGCAAAATCCTCCTGATGAAGTCTTAATGGAACTTTCTTCCCCATTAATTCTTTGGATGTATCTAAAATCTTTCTGTCATATCTTTCAGTTGCAAATAAAAAATCATCTTCTTTATCATTAAAATTAATAATAAAACTATCTGGTGTCCTAATTCCTAGTTTTCTTGCTGTCAGCAAACATAACTGTTCATTAGCAACAATCTTTTTTAACCTTACATGGCTCTGCTTTAATATATGTGTACTTGGTGCCAGTCCCGCTGGCTGATACCATTCATTATTATTCCTGTCATAATATAATCCGGTCTTTCCTGATGCCCCAGCTAATGATAAATGTGATTTAATAACCAGTTCCGCTGACTTAGTTGCACCTTCTCTTGCAAACTCCAGCAATTCCTCATGTGATAATAATCTGTAAGAAGATTCTGTTATATTCATATCTCCTTCTACTATTCTTATTGCTCCGAGACACTCACTTCCTAATTCTGAAAGAACTGATATATAATCATTTTCATCGACATGAAGCCAACCCGCAACACACCTTCTTGTATATCCTTCTGGTAAAAGACTTTCAAAGAAACATCGCGTTCTTTCCGCTGAAAAACTTCTTTCATCAAGCGGTAAACTGATTGATATTGATCTTGAAGATTTATCTTCTATATATTCCTCTGAATATGAAAATACAGCATCGTCAGAATTATGCCCTGTAATACTGCCAACATTAATCATATTTCCATTACATTCAATATATACCTCTAAATTTCTCATTATCTCCCCCTTACATCAATATTGATATCAAGTCCAAGAATCGAAATTAACTGTATTACCTTGCCAATCTCAACAGTCGGCTTACCTCTTTCCACATCTGATATAAAACTTACACTAAGACCAGTATATTCCGACAAAAATGCCTGCGTATACTTTAATTCTTTTCTCCTGTTCCTGATTATATTTCCAAGCCCCTCTGAATCAGTTATTTTCATAATATTCACCTCAACGCAAAAACAAGCCGTACGGCTTTATTATACATATTTTCTCACAAATAAAGCCGAGCGGCTTTGTTTTGATAAAAACATTATAATATAAGCCGTACGGCTTAGTCAATTTTCTTTTGTTACATAATTTCATTTTCTTGTAATGAAATAATATCCTGCAATTATTAATTTGGGTTGTGCCTTATGAGTATAGTATATATTTATCCAATCAGAACTTTTTGCCTTCAAATAAAAAACGAACCCACCTGAAGATGAGTCCGTTTCATAGTTTTTTAAACCGGCAGATTCTTCATACTCTCAAGACTTATAACAAGTGTTGATGTATTATGAAGAAGTGCTGAAGTTGTGGGCTGTATGACGCCCGTTACACCAAGTGCAATAAGTGCGGAATTGAATCCGACAATCACACGGTAATTTCTGTTAATCTTCTTAATCAGACTGTCACTTAATTTCTTAAGCATAAGTATCTGGTTAAGATCATCTGCGCCGACAGTGATATCTGCAATCTCTCTTGCAATCTCAGCACCATCACTTATGGCAATACCTACATCTGCTGCTGAAAGCGCTGGTGAGTCATTAATTCCATCACCAATCATAATTACCTTTCGTCCGGCTACCCGCTCTTTCTCTACGAACTTAGCCTTGTCTTCTGGAAGAACTTCTGAATAATATTCAGTAACTCCAACCTTTCTGGCAATAGAGGCGGCTGTTCTTTCACTGTCTCCGGTCATCATGACAACCTTCGATATTCCAGCCTTCTTAAGCCCTTCAATAACCTCCGGTGCTTCTTCTCTTAATGGATCAATTATGCATATAACTGCTGCAAGCTGACCGTTAATTGCCATATAAAGATGTGAGCAGTCATCTGGAAGACTGTCAAATAACTCCTGCTTTCCTACTGGAATTACACATGCCTCATCCTCAAATACAAAGTGATGGCTTCCTATGATAACCTTGCTTGTATTGATAAACGTTGATATTCCATGTGCAACAATATATTCAACCTTAGAATGCATCTCTTCGTGCATAAGATTTCTTCTGCCAGCTTCATTAACAACAGCCTTAGCCATTGAATGTGGAAAATGCTCCTCAAGACATGCAGCTATTCTTAACAGCTCATCTTCCGGCATTCCGTTAAATGAATATACCCTGCTTACTGTTGGCTTAGCCTTTGTAAGTGTACCTGTCTTATCAAATACGATAGTATCCGCTTCAGCAATTGCCTCTAAGAACTTACCGCCCTTGACTGTTGCACTCGCCTGACTTGCCTGTCTTATTGCTGCAAGTACCGTAATAGGCATAGCAAGCTTCAATGCACATGAGAAATCAACCATAAGTATTGACAATGCCTTAGTAGTATTTCGTGTTAACAGATATGTAAGTGCAGTTCCGCCAAGTGAATAAGGTACAAGCTTATCTGCAAGATGCTCTGCTTTTGACTCAAGACCTGATTTTAACTTCTCAGATTCTTCAATCATCCTGACAATCTTGTCATATTTGCTTGAACCGCCTGCACGTTTGACTTTAAATACAATCTCGCCTTCCTCAACAACAGTTCCTGCGAATACAGAAGTTCCTTCGCCTCTTCTTACAGGTTCTGATTCTCCTGTGAGCGAAGCCTGGTTAACCATTGCCTCACCACTGATAACAGTTCCATCAAATGGGATTACATTACCCATCCGGATTATTACATTATCTCCGTCCTTAACATCTTTCACAGATACCTGTACTTCTGCATCATCTGTCTTTAACCAGACCTTATTAACGTTAAGTGACATCGTTCTTGCAAGGTCGTCAACCGACTTCTTGTGTGTCCAGTCCTCTATTATCTCACCTATACCAAGAAGAAACATTACTGAACCAGCTGTATTAAAGTCTCTTCTTAAGATAGAAACTCCTATTGCAGTTGCATCAAGAACTGGCACTTCAAGTTTTCTTGCAAGCAGTGTCCTGATTCCTTTATAAATGTACTTCATTGAAGATACCGTTGTTAATACCGCACATACCGGTGCTGGAATAAACAGCTTCTTAGTCATTCTCCACAACACCTGATCTGCCAGCTTTTCAGTATAATGAGAATTGATTGCTCTTCCTGATGTTGCAAGAACATCTTCAGGAACCTCTACATTGCTGTATCTGAACTTAGCAATAGCTTCAATCACAGTCTTTCTTGAACATCTGTACTCAACAACTGCATCAGCAGTTCTCTCATACACTTTGGCATTCGTGACGCCCTGCAGATTCTTAAGATAATACTGCAAGGTATCTGCCTGTGCAAAAGTCATGCCAGAAGCATCCATGTGAACACGGATTCTTCCGGGCACATCATGCTTTATTATGAATTTCATACTCTATTACGCTTCCTCATCTTCATCTACTGAATCAAGTACAACTTCTTCTGTGTTATACTTTGTCTCATTGATTGTCTTAGCATCAGCATATATATCCTCACAGTTTTCCTGAACAGTTGTAGCTGTCTTCATTATACATGATTTAGCTCTTAAAACTGCTGCTGTACAGTTAGTGTAAAGCTTCTTTGCGTCCTTGCTTGTAAGAATCTTAATTCCTGCTGTTCCAAATAATACACCTGCTGCGAAAAGTCCTGGTTTCTTTAAGTTATCAATTTTCATACTGTGCTCCTCTCTGTCCACATTGGACAATAAATGTTTCTTAAGTTTGACGGTTATTATATTACACATTATGTAACATTTCTACATAAATCCACTTATTGAGAAATCTTCTCAATATAGTAAAAGGAGAGATGAAACAGTTTCATCTCTCCCTTATTAGTAAATATTATTTATTAACTGAAACTGCCTTTTTCCTGTCAACTACACTTGTTATCTTCTGATTCTTAATGTATCCGCAGGCTTCTAGCCCTGACTCAATAATTTCACTCCATTTGCTTTCTGATAAATTAATTGACGAATCATCGTTTAATCTTACAGTATAACCGCCATTATCATTCTCATCACAAGTTATCCTGTACATATTCTTACGGTTAATTGCACCTATTTCTTCCAGTGTATTAACCATTCTATATACAGTTGCAGCCCCAATCTTAGGATCCTTTTTTACTGCCTTGTAATAAATCTCTTTACAGCTTGAGCAGTCCTCTTCAAGAATTACATCAAGAAGCATAAGCCTCTGTTTAGTTATCCTGCAACCCTGCTGCTTGAGACGAGAAATAATAATGTCTTTGTCTTTATCAGGATTTCTGACCACCCGTTACCTCCTTTTAATGGCAGTGACCTTTGCATTTACCGCAGTCGCCACCACATGTGAACGATTTACCGTTTTTCTTGTCGTGTACCATACTGCGTACAATAAGCGCAACTATAATCACTAATATAACTCCTACTATAATTGTTCCCAGCATAATTACACCTCCGATAATATATCATTTAATTACTTTGTTGCATTTAAAAGTTTCTTAGAATCAACCTTTAATGTCTTACTTTCCTTATATGGTCTGAATAACAGATAAATGAAGCCAACAATTATAAGAATTGCGATTACTGTGAATACATTAAATGCTGTGTCGCCAGTAATAAGACCAGCAATCTGGTTAATTACAAGACCTACAAGGTAAGCATATCCACACTGGTATCCGATTGCAATCCAGAACCACTTAGTGTTGTTCATCTCTCTCTTAATAGCACCCATTGCTGCGAAGCAAGGAGCACAGAGAAGATTAAATGCAAGGAATGCATATCCGCTTACTACTGTAAATGTAGCTGCCATGTTAGCATATACTGTTCCCTCACCTGCTGAGTAAAGGATACCCATTGTACCAACGATATTCTCCTTAGCAACAAGACCAGTAATAGAAGCAACAGTTGCCTGCCAGTTACCAAATCCTAAAGGAGCAAATATCCATGCGATTGCCTTACCAATTCTGCCAAGAATAGAGAAGTCAATCTGATCATCTGCAAGCATTGTAAATGTTCCATCAACAAATCCGAAGTATGTTGTGAACCAGATAATGATTGTTGAAAGTGTGATGATTGTTCCGGCCTTCTTGATGAATGACCATCCACGCTCCCACATGCTTCTTAATACTGTACCAACTGTTGGAAGATGGTATGCTGGAAGCTCCATAACGAATGGTGCCGGATCTCCAACGAATAACTTTGTCTTCTTTAAGATGATACCTGAGCAGATAATTGAGAATATTCCAAGGAAGTATGCTGATGGAGCAACCCATGGAGCACCATCAAAGATAGCTCCGGCAACCATTGCTATGAATGGAAGCTTAGCTCCACAAGGAATAAATGTTGTTGTCATAATTGTCATCTTACGGTCTCTGTCGTTCTCAATTGTACGTGAAGCCATGATACCAGGAACACCACAACCTGAACCGATAAGCATTGGAATGAATGACTTACCTGAAAGACCGAACTTACGGAAAATTCTATCCATAATGAATGCTATACGTGCCATATAACCGCAAGACTCAAGGAATGCAAGGAATATGAATAATACAAGCATCTGTGGAACGAAGCCAAGTACTGCACCAACACCGGCTACAATACCATCAAGGATAAGACCCTTTAACCAGTCTACACAACCAATTGCATCAAGTCCTGACTCAAGAAGCACTGGGATACCAGGAACCCATACACCATAATTAGCAGGATCTGGAGCTGCACCATCATTGTCTATACACTGTTTTATAGCTTCCTTAACACCAGCTGCATCTGTTGTCTCTGTTGTTACACTAAGATTTTCCTCATCTTCTACATCATAATCTAATGTAAGATTAGCTGGAACTGTGTTTTCAAGTTTCTTTAATGCTGCTACTGCTGCATCTGAATCATAATCATCAGCTTCTGTATCAATAGCATCTGCATACTCTTCACCTTTATCACCAAGGCTGTCGATATATGCCCCGATGATTGCATCTGAATCACCATACTCATCAGCTACTTCTTCGTAAGCTGAAGTGCCAATTCCGAAGAGATGCCAGCCATCACCGAACACACCATCGTTAGCCCAGTCTGTTGCCCATGTACCAACTGTTGTAACTGATACATAGTATACGATGAACATTACAACTGCAAATATTGGAAGTGCTAAGAATCTGTTAGTAACTATTCTATCAATCTTATCTGATGTAGAAAGCTTCTTCTCAGACTTCTTTGCAAAACATCCACTGATAATTGAAGATATATATGTATATCTTTCATTAGTGATAATACTTTCTGTATCATCATCAAATTCTTTCTCAAGAGTCTCAATCTCAGCTGAAACATCTGGAACATTCTTCATAAGGACTTTAATCTTATCATCCTTCTCAAGAAGCTTGATAGCAAAGAATCTCTTCTGTTCTTCAACAATATCAAGACCAAGCATATCTTCTACTGCAGATATAGCTGCCTCAACCTTATCATCAAACTTGTGAGCAATTGTATTGAGCTTCTTGCTCTCTGCAAGCTTAACAGCCTTCTCTGCTGCTTCCTTAATGCCAGTTCCCTTAAGAGCTGATATCTCAACAGCTTCACATCCAAGGTTCTTTCCTAACTTGGCAAGGTCAACCTTATCTCCGTTCTTTTCCATGATATCGACCATGTTAACAGCCATAATAACTGGAATCCCCAGTTCCATAATCTGTGTTGAAAGATAAAGGTTTCTTTCAATGTTAGTACCATCAACGATATTGATGATTGCATCAGGTCTTTCGTTAATAAGATAATTTCTTGCTACTACCTCCTCAAGAGTATAAGGAGAAAGTGAATAAATACCTGGTAAATCCATGATAGTTACATCTTTATGTCCCTTTAATTTACCTTCCTTTTTCTCAACTGTAACACCTGGCCAGTTACCAACGAACTGATTAGAACCGGTCAAAGCATTAAACAATGTTGTTTTACCGCAGTTTGGATTACCTGCTAATGCAATTTTAATTGACATTTGACTACCTCATTTCTTTTATATAAATGTTTATGTATTTGCTAACAAACATTTGACAATTCTTACATTAATTAGATTATGCTAACCTGCATGTAAAAAAAATCAGCCTACCTCTATCATCTCGGCATCGGCTTTACGAAGCGATAATTCATAGCCTCTTACTGTAACCTCTACAGGATCTCCCAAAGGTGCTACCTTTCTTACATAGACTTCAACTCCCTTAGTAATTCCCATATCCATAATTCTTCTCTTAACCGGACCATCACCATTTAACCTGGTAACTTTAACAGTCTGGCCTACAGATACATCTCTTAAAGTCATAGTTTATCTCCTTCTTATTTTAGTTTTATATAAGAACTGGCATATTCAGTCCTTTATACCATAATTTTATTAGCCATATCTTTTCCTATGGCCACTCTTGATTCCTTAATGTTAACAATGACATTACCGCCAGCTTTAGAAACAACTGTTACTACTGCTCCCGGAACGAATCCAAGATTCTCAAGAAAACGTCTTATTTCTTCCTTTCCACCAATCCGCTGGATTGTGTATGGAGTTCCTTCATCAATCATAGTTAATGGCATAAGCTCATCTCCTCTTTTTAGCATATTGATAATGTTTTTCATTACCACCTTGGTTAGTATATTCTAATGGTCATTAGATGTCAACAACTTTTGTTATATTTTTATAATATTTTTTAGAACAATTTAACCCCTGATTGATATAACCAACCAGGGGCAAAATGTGCAATCTTTTCAATATATTACAGGCAATAAATAATTATGCTAACGCTGCCCCAAGTTTTTTGCAGTTTTCAACAGCATCATCATCTGGTGCTTCCTGACAGATTACGCTGTCTGTTGCAAGAACAGCACCTGCAGCCTTGCTTCTTTCTTCCCAGTCAGCCATCCATTCGCCGCTTCCCCATCCATATGAACCGAAAAGTGCAATTTTCTTACCGCTAAGGCTTCCTTCTACCTCTGTGAACATTGGCTCAAACTCTGATTCTTCGAGATTCTCTGCTCCCATTGCCGGGCATCCGAATGCGATTCCATCATATTCAGCAACCTTTCCTGAATTAAAATCATTTGCCACAAGTACATCAACCTCTGCTCCGGCTCCTTTAGCACCTTCTGCAACTGCGTTAGCCATTGTCTCTGTATTACCTGTTCCACTCCAATAAACTACTGCTACTTTACTCATTATCCAATCTCTCCTTTTTACTTTTTATATGCTTAAACCGTTAATGCAGATATGCTTCTGCCTCGGTCAAAGACTCTTAAATATACTTCTGTGCATTTTCTGTAACGTGCAAACATCTTCTGGCTGAATGCCTCATCACAATACACCTTCCATACCCCACAACATTTGTAATTGCAGCCCTTTTGTCTTATAAACTGGATTACATCTTCCACCGGGTAACTTAAGAACAGTCCTATTTCATGCGGAAAGCATGTGTTCTCCCCCACTCTCTGTTTAAGATGCTTGATGCTTGCTCCAACTTTATAATCTGTATATCCAAATGTTTTCAGTACATTTTGTACTGCTGGCTGTGACAAATCCTTCTCTAATCTGTCAGGTCTGAACACATATAAAAGTGCACTCTTTTCATTTCGCTTTAAAAATGTAACATACACGCCTTTGGCGTTAAGTTTTCTGTTTACACTTGCAAGCTCTTTCCTAAAATCAGAGATATTATCATATCTGTAATTAAAAAGGTTGCCCGTCTTTAATCCGGCAAGCGTCGGAGAACACTCTTTTATAACTTCCCGCTCAATTCTTCCCAATACATCTGTACAGACCATTTTTCTTTTCCTTCCATATTGCACTTTATCCTCTTCTTTATCAGCATGCCCTGCTTTCGCTTAAATATGTTTCTAAAACACTTGTAAGCGATGCCGCACTGCTTGAATGTGTTCTTACTATATTTACATCATTCTTCTTAGCCTCTGTAACAGCTGATAAAACCATCTTATGAGAAACCGTATTAGTAAACAGTATCATAAGATCAGGTGTTCCAATCTGCTTGGAAAATCCGCTTTTTTCCTTAACAAATACCTTCGCCTTGCAGCCGTGTTTCTTACATATCTGCTGATACTGGCGTTCCATACATTCATTTCCACCAATAATAACTACGCTCATATTCTCGTCCTTTCATTTGTCTTACTCTTGTTAGTTTTGTCTAACTCGCATTTATAAAATAACGGATATCCTAACTGGATACCCGTTACGTCAGTTAGCTTTAACTAACTATTAAAATATCATCTTTGAATATTGCTGTCAATACATTTTTACAAATATTCACATATAAATATTGTATGCTATTATCTGTCAAATGGTGCATCGTCATCATTATCGTCAAAGTCATCAATATCCGCATGACCATCTGAATGGTCATGACCGTCAATCATATTCTCTCTGTTGACAACTCTCTTGATATCTCTCTGCTTCTCCACAAGATCTGATAACAGCTCCTTAGTAGCCTTAGGCCTCTTGATATTCTTAATCTCAAAGTCACCCATTGTCTTGTCTCCAGAGCATACTTTAATAGTTCCTACTCCGACAAGTCTCTGCATGAATGAGCGCTCCAATGAAATATCCATAATACGATACAGTCTTACCTCATCATCTTTAACGCTGAAAAATCCTTTGCTTATAAAGAATCTGTCCTTAGATACACTATATCTTGTAAATGACCATGGAAGTCCGAGGAAGAGAATTCTCTTCCTGTCCTTCCATAATATATCTGTGCTGACTTTATCTCTTGCCATTGTTTAAATATCTCCCCTTTACCTTTAATTTCATAAAGCACTATATTAAATAGTATTTTTTTAATTATAACATACGTCTTACTATAATTAAATTAATATCCCTCATCTTTTATCACTTTTTTCTTAGCAAACATTGAAAAATATTCTTGTGCTTTCTGTAATGATATATTGAGTTTTTTCTGAAGTCTGTCAAGAATTTCTTCTTCAGATAATCCAAATTCAAATCCTAATTCAATAATTGCCTTAGCTTCTCCCTCTTTGCGTGTTTCCTCGAATACTGTACACATATCAGCATCAGCCTCCTTTTCAATCATATTATAATCTATCTTGCAATTAACTGCACCTGTCACAGTCATTATAACGGACTTTTCTACTTTATGCTCTGCTGCATAATTTATTGCTTTTTCTTTAATTTCATTCAAATTACCATTTCTGTTCAAAAGAATTCCAAAAAGATTGAACAAATCCTTATTATTGATATTATGTAATTTCAAATTATTTTTTCTTGCTTCAACCAAATTCATTTTATAATCATTGATAAATGCTTTCATATCTTCAGGAATATCCAACATTCCCTGTAATGATACTGCTCCATCCCAAGCCTTCTCCCCATAATATATAACTATAGTTATTATCGGTATAAATTTATCTGTTCTCTTCATTTTAGAAATAAACTCATCATCAGACAATCCTTTTTCTGTCTTATATTTAATAGCATTACTGTCATATTGTTTTTTATAAGAACCATAATCATATCCCATAACTCTCATCGGCATTGCATAATGAATATGTTCCTGACTTTCCATTCCAAGTATGCACAACTCGACATCAGGTTTTATTACCTGTTTTCCCTCATATAAAACCGCATTGAAAAAATCCGCAAACTGTTCATTATTACGCCAATAGTTTTTTACAACAACATCTGCTTTCAGTTTCTTTTTTGTTTTCCCCATACATTATCCCCTTTAATTATACTATGAACTATATTCATCATCAATATTGTTTCGTATTTAATAGTATAATATATTTAAAATATTTTATCTACTTATTATTGTATATTTTATTTTTATTTAATATATTCTTTTAAGAACATAAAAGACCTTGCAGATAAATTAGTCATCTGCAAGGTCTTTTATTTATATTATATAATTATTATTTAAATCAAAATGCACTATTACTTGAAGTACTTAACACCAGATTCGAATATCTTAATATCCTGCTCACCATATATATTAATAGCAACACTGTCACCGCGTCTCTCAGAATGTGCCATCTTACCGAAGCATCTTCCGTCTGGGCTTGTGATACCTTCAATAGCCATGTATGAGCCATTGATATTCCACTCTTCATCCATAGATACATTACCGTCAAGGTCACAGTACTGTGTAGCAACCTGTCCGTTAGCAAAGAGCTTATCAAGCCATTCCTTAGGAGCAACAAATCTTCCTTCACCATGTGAAGCTGGGTTGCAGTATACTCCGCCAAGTTCAGCATTAGCAAGCCATGGACTTAAATTGCTGACAACCTTAGTATATACCATCTTAGATATATGACGGTTAATTGTATTAAATGTAAGTGTAGGTGACTGTGCATCCTGTCCTGTAATCTTACCATTAGGTACAAGACCAAGCTTGATAAGTGCCTGGAATCCATTACAGATACCAAGTGCAAGACCATCTCTCTCATTAAGCAGCTTCTCAACTGCTTCCTTCATCTTGGCATTACGGAATGCTGTCGCAAAGAACTTGGCAGAACCATCTGGTTCATCACCTGCTGAGAATCCACCAGGGAACATAATAATCTGTGCCTGGTTAATAGCCTTCTCAAATTCATCTACAGACTCTCTGATACTCTCAGCGTCAAGGTTCTTGAATACCTTAACGATTGTATCAGCACCGGCTCTTTCAAATGCCTTGGCACTATCGTACTCACAGTTAGTTCCTGGGAATACCGGGATAAATACTGTTGGCTTGGCAACCTTATTCTTGCATACATGTACGCTTGGTGCTTCATATAACTTGCTTTCAACCGGTGTAGTTTCCTTAGAAGCCTTAGTCGGGAATACACCCTCAAGGGTATCAGCCCATACGCTTAATGCTTCTTCTACATTAATTGAAACTTCCTTGTATGTGAACTTACCATTATCCTTAACAGTACCAACCTTAGTATAAGCTGTAGTAATCTCACTAAGCTTGTCCGCTGGAACTTCTGCAACGATACAGCCATAAGCTGGTGCAAAGAGGTCATCTTCCTTAACGTCTGCGCTGATCTCAAAACCTAACTTATTACCAAATGCCATCTTGCTGAGTGCTGGCACAAGTCCGTTAGCATCAAGAACATATGCAGATACGATTGCCTTCTTCTGGATAAGCTCATGTATTGCACTGTATAGTGCCTTAACCTGTTCGAAATCCGGAAGATCATACTGATTCTTCTTAATATCAAATCTGACTAATACATCACCATCATTCTTAAGCTCAGGAGTAATAATATCTCCCTCCTTAGCTACATCAATAGCAAATGAGCAGAGTGTTGGTGGAACATCTATATCGTTAAATGTTCCTGACATACTGTCCTTACCACCGATTGATGGAAGTCCGAATCCCATCTGTGCTTCATATGCGCCAAGAAGTGCAGCAAATGGCTGACTCCATCTTTCTGGATCTTCTGTCATTCTTCTAAAGTATTCCTGATATGTGAATCTGATCTTACTGAAATCACCACCGGCAGCAACAATCTTAGCTACAGAATCTGTTACAGCATAGATTGCTCCATGATATGGGCTCCATGATGAGAGATATGGATCAAATCCATAAGACATCATAGTTACTGTATCGCATGAACCCTTAAGCACTGGAAGTTTAGCAACCATGCTCTGTGTCTCTGTAAGCTGATATTTACCACCATATGGCATATATACTGAACCGGCTCCGATAGAACCATCAAATCTCTCAACAAGTCCCTTCTGTGAGCATTCGTTAAGGTCTGCTAAAGTCTTTAACCACTTACCGCGTACATCTGTAACCTTAACCGGCTTAAGGTAATCGTCTTCCTGTGAAGGAATATCAACTACAACCTTAGTCTCCTGATGAGCACCATTAGTATCAAGGAATGCTCTTGAGATATTAACGATATCCTTGCCTCTCCAGTTAAGAACAAGTCTTGGTTCTTCTGTTACAACAGCTACCTCAACTGCCTCTAAGTTCTCCTCAGCAGCATACTGAAGAAATTCCTTGACATCCTTAGGATCAACAACAACAGCCATTCTCTCCTGAGACTCTGATATAGCAAGCTCTGTTCCATCAAGACCTTCATACTTCTTAGGAACTTTATCAAGATCTACCTTAAGACCTGCTGCAAGCTCACCAATTGCAACGGATACACCGCCTGCACCAAAGTCATTACATTTCTTAATAAGCTTAGTAACCTCTGGTCTTCTGAAGAGTCTCTGCATCTTACGCTCTGTAGGAGCATTACCCTTCTGAACCTCAGCACCACAATCCTCAATAGACTTCTCTGTATGAACCTTAGATGAACCTGTAGCTCCGCCACATCCATCTCGTCCTGTTCTTCCACCAAGAAGAATAATGATATCTCCCGGGTCAGAATTCTCTCTCTTAACTGCACTTCTTGGAGCAGCAGCTATAACTGCACCAATCTCCATTCTCTTAGCAACATAATCAGGATGGTAGATTTCCTTAACATATCCTGTAGCAAGTCCGATCTGGTTACCATATGAGCTGTATCCGTGAGCAGCACCTGTAACAAGCTTTCTCTGTGGAAGCTTTCCATGAATTGTCTCTGATACCGGAACAGTAGGATCTGCTGCACCTGTAATTCTCATTGCCTGATATACATATGTACGTCCTGACAATGGATCTCTTATAGCACCACCAAGACAAGTTGCTGCGCCACCAAATGGCTCAATCTCTGTTGGATGGTTATGTGTCTCGTTCTTAAAGTTAACAAGCCATTCCTCTGTCTTTCCATCAATCTCAACCGGAACAACAATTGAGCAGGCATTAATCTCATCAGATTCTTCCTGATCAGCTAACTTGCCCTCAGCCTTTAACTTCTTAGCACCCATAAGTGCGAGATCCATAAGGCATACGAACTTGTCCTTACGGTCCTTATATATTTCTGCTCTGTCTGAAAGATACTTGTTATATGTAGCTTCCATAGGGGCTTTATAGAATCCGTCCTTAAACTTAACATCTGTAAGCTCTGTTGCAAATGTTGTGTGACGACAATGATCTGACCAGTATGTATCAAGTACTCTGATTTCAGTCATAGAAGGATCACGCTTCTCAACACTAGCAAAATGCTCCTGAATGAACTTAAAATCCTTAAATGTCATGGCAAGTCCTAAAGAATCATATAATTCCTTTAACTTATCCTCTGGCATATCCTTGAATCCATCAAAATATAAAACATCAGCAGGAGTCTTGAACTCAGTAACTAAAGTTTCTGGAATATCCTCTGCTGCCTGTCTTGAATCAACAGGGTTAATGCAGTGTTCCTTAATCCTGTTCTTCTCCTCATCAGTAACAGTTCCTGTCAATACATAAGTTACAGCAGTCTTGATAACTGGTGTCTCATTCTCATTAAAGAACTTAACACACTGTTCTGCAGAATCAGCTCTCTGGTCGAACTGTCCTGGAAGATACTCTACAGAGAACACGAAATCGTCCTTTCCCGCTGGAAATGTTCCCTCATAAACATCATCTACTGGTGGCTCAGAAAAAACAGTAGTAAGTGCTTTCTTATATGTTTCTTCTGAAAGATTCTCAATATCATAACGGATAAGAACTCTTACATCTGTAATAGTCTTTATTCCAAGATATCCTCCTATCTCCTCAAGTAATTCTTTCGCATTAACTGCAAATGGTTTCTTTTTCTCGACAAAAACTCTCTTTACGCCGCTCATATCTTCCTCCTGAGATTAGTTATATTAATTATTAATATTTAACCATTGTATCACAATAAAACATATTTTCAAACAACTATTCATGCATTCTTCTTATTATCTTGTAAACAACCTGATTACCCATTACGGTAGGACCTGTATGTGCGAAGAAAACAATACCGTCTGTCTGTGATATTATCTCACTCTTAACAGTACCCTCGCATGGATCAAGAATCTGTGCAATAAGTTCTCCATGATATACAGGGTCACCCGGCTCTTTAAGTCTCTTGTAAAATCCTGCATCATAAGTCTTGACTGCCATAAGGTCAAATTCGTTGATAACACTTGCAATATATCCACTGTGATTGTTGTACTTAAGTATACCCATTCTGGTTAAAAACCTGAGAACAGATGACACAGCCTGTCTTGCAGATTTCTCATCAATCATATCTGTGCTGTTAGTATATATTGAAAACGCATTAGTACCATTCATCTGCCAGTTATAATTTAGTGTCACTGTATCCATTGGCTTCGGCTTTCTAATAACAACGTACTGAAGTCCAAACAGATTGGCAAGACTTGCACTCTGAAATCCTGTATCCATCATCTTTACATGAGGAATAAAATCACCCGGCATATAAAAGCTCGCAAAATGTATGCCATAACTGTAACCCTTAATTCTGTCAAAAAGTGTTCCTGCTATCTGCTTGGTTGTATCTCCATTAACATCCCCAGGAAAAGCTCTGTTTATATCAGAATTATCTGTAGGCCAGAATCTCTTTCCAACATTCATGGAAAATCTGTTAACAGATGGGATAACAAGAATCTCATGATTGTGCGATATTGCACCATGAGCCTCAAGCTCTTTAAGTGCCTTAACAAGCTGCGAACATATATACAGCTGCTGTATCTCATTACCTCTTAATGCACCAACAATACATGCCGACTTCTCACCACCGCCGAATCTGTAGCCTTCTATCTGATAATCTTCTCTATATATACCCTTTAACGAATAAATAATCTCTTTCTTCATTATCTGCCACCATAAACTCTTGCTATAAGAGCCCCCTTATGTACTACCGGATTCTCTCTTAATGTAAATATAATTCCATCTGTAGGCGATTCAATTCTCTGGATTATTCTTCCCTCAATAGGTTCGATAATATCTCCTATATGCGTTCCAATTCCAATCCTTCCCATAGAATCAACTGCTGATACGAATATTCCGCTTTCCTTAGCAGTAAGAAATGTAACCTCACCCTCTGTAGAGATAATAGGTTCATTCACTTCTTTCGGCTCATCATCCCATATCCCCATATGAGACATAAGGTTAAATATACCATCAACAATATCCCTGCAATACTTTGGCGTAATTCTGTTTCCAACACCCATCTCCGTAACAAGAGTAGGCACACCAAGATGATTAAGACTATAGGCAAGAGTTGCATCAAGCACAGTAATAGACGAATATATCCACACAAATTGTGCATTCATCATCTTCGCATAAGGAAGAAGCTTTTCCTGCGTATCATCATTAATTCTTACCTGTGGCATCTCATTTACAAATATATTGCTTGAATGGATATCAATACACAGATCGCTTCCAATAATATCTTCAATAATACCTGCTGCCACATATTCAGCCATAGCACCATTGTTATCGCCAGGGAAAACCCTGTTCATATCAAGGTCAAACATAGGAATTCCTCTTGAACCTGTATCAAGTCCAAGAGGATTAATATCTGGATAAATATCTACAATTCCTTTAAGCTTATTCTTCTCTCTTTCAATCCTTCTGATAACCTCATAGCAGATATACTGTCCGTCAAGTTCATCCCCATGAGTGCCTGTAACTATAGAAATCCTTGGCATATCAATGCCGTTTTCTTCATTCATAAGTCTGTTCTTTCTTACTACCAGCCTTTCATGCACCGGCAATTCCACCGAAACAACTTCTTCTATCATAATACTCTCCCTGTAATATACTTATTCATCATAATCCCTAAGAATAATCGTGCTTGGCGTCTTCTTAACAATAATATGTGAAAATACAGAACTTGGCATGTAAGTCTTATCATCCATATATATCCTGCTTCCCGGATATATATGATTCTTTACTTTAACAACTGCTCTCTCTGAATCTCTTATAAGATTGTATAATGCCTTGCTCTTTTCTTCAAGCTTGGCTTTCTGAGCCATCTTTACAATCTTTGACTGGGTAACTCTCAATGCCATTTTACTATCATACTTTTCAGGCATGTTCTGTTTAATCATCTCAAACTTCTTATTAGCCATTTCAAAAGTTTCAATCTGTCCGTCTACTTCCTTAAGTTCCATAATAAGTTCTGCATATTCTTTTCTGATTTCTTTGGTCGAACCAACTCTCAACAAAGTCTTTACATTGCTTTCATGTCCACATGATGTAGTACTGATTCCCATAACACCAGTTACATCACCACCTATAATAGAACCTATGGGTCCCTCAACAAATATCCTGCCATATGTAAGCACCCTGCAGTTAAGAATATAATTACACTGTAAGTCTCCTTTGGCAATAACCTCTGTATTCTCAAAAAATCTGCCTGATATATTTCCCCCTGCCTCGATTTTTCCTGAATTCTTAGTATTAACACCATCCTTTAATACAATATCTTTCCCAGCAATAAGTGTTGCTCCCTCAACGAAGCCTCCAACATATATACTTCCCATGGCATGAACTGTTACACCACTTCTCACACTGCCTGTAATATTAACATCCCCGTTAAAGTCAATATTCCCCATGCTCATATCTAGATTACCATTAACCTCATATACATTAACAACACTTAAATCATAGTTACAGTATTCAATCTTTCCAGATATTGCAGCATAAGTTTCTTTACCATCATCAGATGTCTTAAAGCCCTTACCATGCAGTCTTGGCTTTGGTTTACCCTGCTTAGGAACAAGCAGCTTTCCACATACATCAAAGCCAAACTCCCCTTTAGTCGGCTCATGATATCTTGCCAGCAAATCACCCTCATTAACCTTTTCAAATCTCTTCTGGTTAAAGTAATCAATAGAACCATCTTCTCTTACTGTAGGTCTGTTATTATTAATTGCATCTGTATCAAAGAAAAACTCATAATATCCATCTTTTCCTGCCTCTACCGGTTTACCAAAAGCAACTTCAACAGGCTGGTCATATATTTTTTGTAAAATCATCCATCGAATTTTTTCTTCATCTATTCCCGTCTTAATTCCATTAAGCGATAGCTTATTCATGACTTCATCATATGTATATCCTTCATCACATTTGCCAAGCCTGACTGATGCGCTCATATTATCATCTGCAATATATACATAAACCTCATGTAACTCGATATCATCTATATCAGCTGTTTCATTAACTATTTCTGTATTGCTCATGCTGTTCCCCCTTTCCGAAGGTCTTATCCATTCATTATCAAAACACTGTACTGTAATAGCTGCATCTTAACATCCATACTTAAGCAGCCCATCCAGATTACTTCCCCTCTCAAGTGCAAGTCTTATCTTCTCCATCTCTTTAAAGGTATATCTTGGATCAGCATATAAAGAAACATCTACACCGCTTGTAAGTCCCATAAGAATTTCCTGTGACTGCAATTCATTAAGTGCAGGCTTCTCGTCATTCCATTTATCAGAAATTCTGTGTCTTGCCTCTTTCATGCTTACCGCATCAATAAACGGATCTGCATATTCAGAAACATCTATTCCTTCTTCAAGTCCAAGTCTTATCTGCTTCATCTGTCCTGATGAAAATCCAACCATGTTATATGGAGTAACATCAATCCCTTCCTCAAGTCCAAGTCTAATCTGTTCCATCTGTTTCCCATTATATTCATGAAGCAGATACTTAGTTATGTCGACACAGCTGTGTATTCCCAGCCTTATCTCATTGAGCTGATATTCATCATAATTATCCTCAACAAAAAATGTAAGGTCAATATCTTCTTTTTTTGCAAGTCTTATCTGTCTTAATACCTCTCCTGAATAACCAAGCTTTGCATACCTGGTCAGATCATAATTAAGCTCTGATGCAAGCCTTATCTCTCTCATAACAGAATGACTGAACTTAGGATTACATATATCATCCATATTCATTCCGCTACGCACAGCCTGCTTCAGTTCTTCCATCTGCATATAATCATACTGTGCATCTGCAAATCTGCTTACATCAAGTTTTTCTTCCAGACCAAGTCTTAATGCTTTCATCTGGGCAGCGTTAAATTCCTCTTTGCAATACACACTCACATCAACGCCATTCTCAATTCCTCTGATAATCTCAATAGTCTGTAATTCATCAAATCCCAGAGACTGCCAGACCTGCTTGTCTACAGTTTTGTTTTCTATATTCTTATTAATCTCTTCCACGTTCTGCATAAGCCCATCTCCCATAATCAAAACAAATCATCATATATCCGGACCTTAATAATATCTGTCTAAATTCTATCACACATACAGTCCGACTACAAGTTCTAACATTGTACATTTTTTATCAATGCCCTATATATCCTGTTCCGTCCAGAAATCCTTAATACATTTATAAGCATTACCCAGACTGACTGGAAATATCCTGTTCCACTCTCTTGGATACATACGCTCATATTCACCAGTCATGAATCTGTCGTCCAGAAGTGCAATAACGCCCTTATCCGTATCCGTCCTTATAACCCTTCCTGCTGCCTGAAGCACCTTATTCATTCCCGGAATAACATAAGCATAAGAATATCCATTTTTACCAAATTCATCAAAATAATCCCTTAGAATGTTACGCTCCCTGCACACCATCGGAATCCCAGTTCCGACAATGACAGCTCCGATAAGGCTCTCATCCTTTAAGTCAATTCCTTCGGAAAATATTCCTCCAAGCACACAGAAGCCTGCAAGCGAAGCCCCTCCTGGAAGTTTCTCGTAAAATGCTGATAAGAAACTCTCCTTGTCAGCCTCCTTCATAAACCTTCCCTGCACAAGCACATTCACACAACTTTCTGGTAAAAATGTATCTTCTCCACCACATTCGGTCACATTAACACCATTTTCCCACCTGAAGCACTCAAGAACACTCTCCATGTAAGAATATGACGGAAAGAACACCATATATCTGCCGCTTCTGCCAGAAATCATATGCATAATATAATCATGTACCTTGGCATATTCCCTTGCGTTTCTTCTTGTATAACGGCTTGTCACATCAGTAGCCACGACAATTCTCTTATTATCAGGTTCAAAAGAAGAGTGTGCATACACCGCTCTTTCTGATACATCACCTGAAAGCATTTCCTTAAAATAATTGACCGGAAGCAGCGTTGCCGAGAAGAATACCGTGCTTCTGCCCTGTGAAAGTCTCTCACTTATGTTGCCAGACGGGTCAACACAGTACAGATGTACAAGAAAGTTTCCATCATTATCATGCTCATTATAATAGACATATTTTTCATCAGCACAGTCATACATATTAAGAAAATGTCTCACTGCAAAGAAAAACTCGAGCAGCTCGTTAGTCACAGGCTCACCCTTATGCCTTTCCATAAACTTCTGCATAAGTCCCATGACACGCTCAAGGCTGGCTGGAAATGTTCCAAGACCACTCACAACCATGAATGTATCGCACTGTCTTTTATATTCGAGCAACTGCTTGTTACATCTGTCAAGTGCGCCTGCAAGCCGTTTGTCCATCTCTTTGACAAGTTTCTTAGCCGCAAGAAAATCTTCTTTTTTCAACACTGCACTGTACATTTCTCTTGCTCTGTCCACAAGGTTATGTGCTTCATCCACAAGAAACACATAATCCCCCTTCGCACCATTGCCAAAATACCGCTTAAGCGACGCATCCGGGTCAAATACATAATTATAATCACATATAATTCCATCACACCAGTACGAAACATCAAGCGACATCTCAAACGGGCAGACATTATGTCTGTTGGCATATTCCATGACATTATCTCTTCCGATAACCATCTGGCTCGTTATTATGTCGTACACAGCATCATTAATCCTGTCAAAATGCCCCTTGGCATAAGGACATGCCACGGGGTTGCAGTTTCGCTCATCAAGTGGACATATTTTGTCCTTCGCTGTAAGAGTAACAGTTCTCATATGAAGCCCGTTATCTCTTAATATAGCATAAGTATCCTCCGCAACAGTTCTCGTTATTGTCTTTGACGTCAGGTAAAATATCTTGTCTGACATCTGCTGTCCTAACGCCTGCACAGCCGGGAACACAGTAGACAACGTCTTTCCGACACCTGTAGGTGCCTGAATATATAGATTGGTATTATCTTCAATAGCCCTGTATACACTCACGCACAGATTCTTCTGCCCCTCCCTGTATTCATAAGGAAACTTAAGTTCTCTGATTGATTCCGTCCTTTTATGCCTCTCATCAAATGTATAATCAGTCCATCTCTTAAAGCCTGTAATCAGCTTATTAAACCACTCTTCAATTCTTTCAAATGTATATTCTTCCAGAAACCTGTTGATTGTCTCAGGCTCAGGAGTAACGTAAGTCATCTGGATTCCAATCTTTGACAGCTTCTTCTGGCTTGCATATATATAGCCATATACCAGTGCCTGGGCTTTATGCACATAGACCGGTTCCTTCAGCAGAGAAACATCTGTCTGCATAGTCTTTATCTCATCAATTATTGCATCGCTCTCCGGCTCTTTATTGCCATCCTCGTCATAATTAATATCTGCAATAATACCGTCAGCCCTGCCTTCAACCTGTAATACATACTCAATCCCTAAGTCAGATACAAGCGGTATCTCAATCTTTAAAGGCACTTCCGCATGATACATAGTTCCCATGCTGTGCTGGATTTTTCTGTGAATCCTTGCCCCCTCCTGCATGATTTTCACATCATTGCTGCCTGTATTCCTGTTGTCAATATCACCTTCTGCACACATGAATTCCACAAGATTTCTTACAGATATTCGAAAGCAGTTTCCATTTACAGAGTACATACTATCTCCATTCAATAATGTTCTTCAATATCGTATATATAGGCATTGCCTGTCTTTCCGACTCTTTTAACCTGTTCCATGTAATTAAGCATTGCAAGTACACTGGCAGCAGTCTGCCTGTCAATATGCGCTGCATTTGCAAAATCCGCTGAAGTAAAGTTCTTCTCAAGTCCCTCTGGTACAAACTGCATATAATCCTGTGGACAGTCCAGTTCAACTATCTTTCTTATTCCAACAGGAATGCGGTCATAACGCACACTTCCGCGCTTCTTATCGTAACTCCAGCCATTAAGAAGCTTATATTCTTCCATATCAATCAGCAACAATGTAACCTTAAGATTCTGATTCTTTAAAAATGCTTTAATCTTATACAGTTCAAACATCGCATCATACACAGAACACCGTTTCGGAGACTTTCTTCTAGAAGTAATGTCCCCTGTTTCCGGCTCAATCCAGCTTAAATACTTCTCATATGGCATTGGATATACAACCCTCACCTGATATTCATTCAAGAACACTGACAACTTATCCCTTAACTTGTTAAGCTGCCTCGTCTGAATCTCAATTATCCCATGCTCGTTATATATATCTGCAAAATAACCATCTATTGCAACCTCATGATTATCCTCATCGGGTTCATAATACATTTTTAATACTGCATGCAGCGTCTTTTCCGACAAAGTACCTATCCCCTTGTCATTATGGATCTTACCGATTATCTTCTCTTTCGCCACGTCAAAAGCCTGACTGTCTATATATTCAACTGGTTCTGCTGCAGATTTCTTTTTTGACATTGTGTACCTCGTATCAGATATATGTTATCATTGATAACAAGTATCTTACGAATACCTAAAAAAATCAAGGCATTTACCGATATAACCTATATAAATCCAATTAAGAACAGGAGAAAAACATGATATCAATAAGCATGTGCATGATTGTAAAAAATGAGCATGACATTCTTGCAAGGTGTCTTGATTCATACGCAGGAACTTATGATGAATTGATTATTGTAGACACAGGCTCAACTGACAATACTAAAGAAATTGCCGCTCACTACACCGATAAAATATATGATTTTGAATGGATAAATGATTTTTCAGCCGCAAGAAATTTCGCATTTTCCAAAGCTGGATGTGACTACATATTCAGTGCTGACGCAGACGAAGTGCTTGATGATACCAACAACTACGCATTAAGAGAATTGAAACATATGCTTCTTCCAGAGATAGACATTGTCCAGATGTATTATGTCAATGCATCAGAATATAATTCTGTATACAATGCACACAAAGAACTCCGCCCGAAGCTTTTCAAAAGGCTCCGTCCATTCACATGGATTTCACCAATACATGAAACAGTACGGCTCACGCCAATCGTATATGACAGTGACATTGAAATTCTTCACATGCAGGCGGACGACCATAGCAAAAGAGACTTTTCAACATATTTCAAAGCATTTGAAAAAGGTATCCACATTGAAGATTATGTAGTTACCATGCTGTGTAAAGAGCTTCTTATATCCGGTGAAGATTCCGACTTTATTGCTTTCAGGAATATATTTGAAAATGTTCTTTCCAAAGAAGGCAGAAGCAATGATTTAATGAAAGAAATCAACTGTATTCTTGCTAAGATATATATGGCAGACGGTGACACTGACGCATTCTTTAAGACCACTTTAAAAGCAGTTGCCGACAATCCTCCTGCTGAAATGTGTCTGATTCTCGGTACATTTTACATGAACCAGACAGACTATGAAGAAGCTGTGTTGTGGCTGTATAATGCTGCATTTGAGACAGAAAGCATACTTGATGTGGCAAGCAGCGGAAACAAGCCTTTATCTTTGCTTGGCAGATGCTATGAAGAACTTGCAAAGACTTCAGATGACGCATACCTGTGTGCACAGTACAAGGAAATGTCTGACGATTATTACAATCAGGCTGATAACTGGTCGCTTCCAGAAGAGTAAAAAAACCTTAGTGAAACCGTCAATGATTTCACTAAGGCTTTTTTATTATTTATCATCCTCAACATCAAAGAGCTTCAACTCTTCAACATCACTCTTACCTGACTTATCGTCTCCATAGGATATCTTATCAGATGATGTATCAAGTTCTTCATAACTGTCATCTTCATCCTCGGCATATCCATCAATTACCTTCTCTGTATATTCATCAAGGTCAACACCATCCTTTGATGCCATGTTAAACACCTTCTTAACTTTCGCAAGCTTAGTACAAAGAACAATAGTAATCACTATAAATGCAGCTATTATCAGTCCAAGTATTAATACTATCGTCAGCCAGAATCTGTTGTTTCCTGATGTTTTTCCATTATCAGCCTTAACATCAGCATTAGCAGTATCAGATTTAACAACAGAATATGCCTGTATAGTTCCATCACTTACCCTGTATCTGAACCAGCCCTTCTCTCCAAGAGAACTTACTCCGTAGAACAGGCAGTACTGTCTGTCAGCGTCCATAAGTACCTGCACCTCTTTGCCATTCATGGTAAACCTTGTAAGTGCATAACCTGCCGGTTTTTCTAACGAGTTAGTTATTGGCAGCACAACATATGTTATCTCAGGTTCTGCAACAGTATTGTATGGTGAAAATGTTTTCGCACTCTCATCATAGATGTAGAAACCGCCTTTTCCATCTTCACCTTCAAGATACATAAGGATAAGACCTGTCTTTATGCCTTTTACAGCATTAATCTTCTGACCATTATAATCGTAGTCAGCCTCCTGATATCCTTCTGGAATTATGATTCCTGAATAATCCTGTACAATTGAATACTTCCTGCCATCTATTGTCACAGTTCCATCATTATTAACCGTCTGTGAGGCATCTTCTGTAACAGCTTCTGTCTTTGACTCGGCCTCTGTTGTCGCTTCCTGACCATCCCCAAGTTTTGTTGTATATATTATATACCTCTTAACTGAACCATCTTCTGCTGTAACTGTAATTGTTGTTGTATTGCTTCCCGGGTCCATTCTTCTGCCACTTATGCTTACATCAGCAGCATTATCATTAGCTACAGCACTTACAACCAGTTCTTTAACATCAGCATCAACAGTTGCATTGTATGTTGTCCTTTCTGGTGAAAATGCTGGCGAAAGCGTTCCCGGACTTATCTGTAGAGACTTTAATGTGTTGTCTGAGGAATAGCTAGCTGGAGCTTTTGCAGTGACCTTTCCTGATGAGGAACTGCTAATAGATTCACGTTCATTGTTTATACTGACAATCCTCGAATCTCCTGTAACGCTTAGAGTAGTCGTACCTACACCTATAATCTCAAATTCTTGTGTCAAAGACTCATTCATACCATACGATTTACCATCTGTAAATTCATACCTAATAACACCACTATTACTTCCACTAGTTGGTTTAATTATTGTATTATCATAAGATACATATATAAACGCTCCACCTATATCTTCTGAAGCATTAATTGTTACTGTTATATTTATTTTCTCTCCAACAACACCATTTGCCGAACTTATTAAGACACTTGCAGACTCCTCGGCATTTGCATTAATTACCGATAAAAAGCATCCACATATGACTAGTATGTTAAAGAACGCTAGTATTTTTTTTATTATTTTCATTTTCTACCTTCCACATTACTTTATTGTTTAACACTTCCCAAGCCTAAAATACATCTTTTTACAGCAACAAAATCAAACAAATCAATTTCTCCATCTCTATTACAATCCGCTGCTTTCCAATAAACGCCCAATGGATCAGCAATACCTAAAATTGATCTTTTCACAGCAACAAAATCAAACAAATCTATCTCACCATCGCCATTGACATCACCATAAAGAATAATCTCATATCTGCTTACTTCTTCACCAGAAGAGTTATATGTTATAAGAATATCTCCTGTACCAACTAATCCATCTTTCTCATTGCCATTCTTATTGAGAATCTTCGAATAAGCACCATCATAATTACTGATTCTGTCAAGTACATCTCCTGTGTATTCCGATACATTTATACCGGTAATATATCTTTCATCTTCATCAACAAATAAATCTGTTGAGAATCCCGGATAAGTAACATCCGGTTCAGGCTCTGGTCCCGGACCTGGTTCAGGATCTGGCTCTTTATCTTCTCTTACCACAGTAATAACATAATTCTGCTCATCACCATTAGCTGCTGTTACCGTAATTGTAATATCGTTGCTTCCAACCGAAAGGTCATGATATCCTAATCCACTGACATCAGCTGATGAATCAAGTGCCGAACCTCCGACATATACTGATGAAGTCTCATAATCCACAATCAGACTATATTCTGTCGTATAGTAACTGAATGTTGGCGTTATAGAATAATCTTCAACATACAGGCTCTCAAGTCTGTTATTAGGGCTGCCATTGCCTGTAGGTATCTCGCACACATTTTCAGGCATATTCTCATACACAGGTATTCTGAATATAAATGCAATATTATTCTTGTTACTGTCGCTATACCCCTGTGCGCTCTTAACTGATTCACTTCTAGGTGCAAGAACATTAGTCATATACTGATGACCTCTTCCAGTCATATCAAATTTTTCATAATAAAGAGTATTCTGACCTCTGTTTATATAACTTTTCCCAAGATATATTGCACCACCTATAATAGACTTCATTCTTTTATTCCAAGGCCTTAATGTAGATGAATCTGGATAAGAAGCATATTCAAGACCATTCTGGACAGCTGTCAATCCACCTCTCGCATATGCTCCTATATTGTAATAATTATAATAACCCAAGTAACCTGACTGGGTTCCTGATATACTGCTTCCGTGTCCATCATATCCCTGCTCCTGCAGAATTCTTGAAGCAAGGTGATATGGACTTACGCCTGATTCCTGTCCCGCAAGAAGCAGACCGGTTATATATGTATAATTTCTTCCATCATACGACAGGTCATGGCTTGAATTATCCATAAATGTACCATCCACCATGCTCTCAAGACCACTCTCATCCTGCAATGAACTGTCAAATGAAAGATTCTCGAACATAAATATATTATCTGCATTAAGGAAGTTTCTAGGATCAAGTGCATATTCAACAAGTGCAGAAGATGCCTGCACCCAGCCTCCTGAATCAAGCTGTGTGTACTCTCCTGTCTCCCAGTCATAGCACCCGTCAGCTACTGATTTCCATGATGATACAGCTGAACCATATGTAAGGCTTCGTCCGATTACATTCTGATTATCAAGTACATCCGACCAGTCTTTCCCATTATGATCCGCCACAAACACCCAGTTAGGATACTGCGCATGAAGCTGTCTTAACCCATCCTTATAACTATCCGGGAATCCCTGTGAATCAAGGTACTCCTCAAAATCTGCATCCGGCTTATAATCATTTCTCTTATCAACAGTTATGTAGCCGCCATATATATAGCCTCTCTCATAACTGCCATTAAGATAAAATCCTATGCCATACCACGTATCACCGTCGTCATCAGTTGTCTCTTCATATATATCAAACTTAAATCCACCGCTTACAGTTGTAATAATACTGCTGTTTGTTGTAGGACCTTTTCTGATTCTTAAGCCTGTAACATCATAATTAACATGGCCCTGACCAATGGACTCTTCCGCCTTAGTATTAAGCACAGAAGTAACCGTAAGGCATGTCAGCACAAGCATACATAACATGACACCAATTGCGGCTATTCTTTTTGCACTACATTTGTATCCTGATTTCATGTAATCACCTGACTCCTGAATGTATAGTATTAACTAGTTTCTTCCAAATTCTGAAAGCTTTAAGCCCTCATTTCTCTCAAGTACCATATTAACAGACCAGCTATTGGCAAATACCAGAAGCGGATTGCCCTTAAGGTCTTTAATCTTCTTCATATCTGATGTACCAACAATTCTGTTCACATCAATTTCCTCAGGATTCTCAATCCAGCGGATATGCTCGTATGGAAGCGGCTCAAGTCTGATATCAACACCGTATTCATTCTTAAGACGGTATTCGAGAACTTCAAACTGAAGGACACCAACAACGCCCACGATAATCTCTTCCATTCCTGTATTGAACTCCTGGAATATCTGAATCGCACCTTCCTGTGCAATCTGGTTGATACCCTTAATGAACTGTTTTCTCTTCATAGTATCAATCTGTCTTACTCTTGCAAAATGTTCTGGTGCAAATGTAGGTATACCCTCAAATGCAAATTTCTTGTTAGATTTGCAGATAGTATCACCGATAGAGAATATTCCCGGATCAAATACACCGATAATATCTCCTGCATATGCCTCATCAACAATATGCCTCTCCTCCGCCATCATCTGCTGAGGCTGGCTGAGTCTTATCTTCTTGCCACCCTGTACATGGTTAGCTTCCATTCCGGCTTCAAACTTACCTGAACATATTCTCATGAAAGCAATTCTATCCCTGTGTGCTTTATTCATATTAGCCTGAATCTTGAATACAAATGCTGAGAATTCCTCAGTAAATGGATCAATAACTCCCTGGTCAGACTTTCTTGGAAGCGGAGAAGTTGTCATTGATAAGAAATGCTCAAGGAAAGTCTGTACACCAAAGTTAGTAAGTGCTGAACCGAAGAATACCGGTGTAAGGTCACCAGCACTTACCATTTCCTGGTCAAACTCTGCACTCGCTCCGTCTAACAGTTCGATATCTTCCTGAAGCTTGTCGTAGAAGGCATCACCAATTCTGTCCTTAAGAACAGCCTCATCTGATGCGTCAACAATCTCAGTATCAACTTCCTTCTGACCATTCATGGCTGCCTTGAATAAAGAAACATTTTTCTCTTTACGGTCATATACGCCCTTGAATTCCTTACCGCAGCCGATAGGCCAGTTAATTGGGCATGTAGCAATTCCAAGTACGCTCTCAATCTCATCAAGAAGCTCAAATGGGTCATTAGCCTCTCTATCCATCTTATTGATAAATGTAAATATAGGAATGTGTCTCATAACACATACTTTAAAAAGCTTGATAGTCTGTTTCTCAACACCCTTAGAAGCGTCAATAACCATGACCGCAGAATCTGCTGCCATAAGAGTTCTATAAGTATCCTCGGAGAAATCCTCATGTCCCGGAGTATCAAGGATATTAATACAGTAGCCTTCGTAGTTAAACTGAAGAACTGAAGAAGTTACCGAAATACCTCTTTCCTTTTCAATCTCCATCCAGTCAGAAACCGCATGCTTGGCAGTCTTCTTACCCTTTACAGAACCTGCAAGGTTAATAGCTCCTCCATAAAGCAGGAACTTCTCTGTTAATGTTGTCTTACCAGCATCCGGGTGAGAGATAATGGCAAATGTCCTTCTTTTCTTAATTTCACTTTCTAAACTCACTGTTTTACTCCTTTATAAACATAATACATAAATAATTCATACCCGTTCCGGCATACACATAATATAAGCCTGTGACGCAGTCTACGGCTTCACAGGCTTACTCTAATCAATAGTCTTCGAATTATTCACGGTTAAGACCGAACTTGTATGAAACCTCAGACTTGTCATCAATTCTTCTGAAAATGTTGACTACTCTGTCCATAACCGGTTCGAAATCTTCCTCATTCTCAACCTCAACAGTAACAACCTGTCCGTCTTCCTTAATAACTGCATCCTTAACAAGTGCTAATGCCTTGATATCCTCCTCAGTCTGGGCAACCTGCTCAGGTGTTGTTAACATCTTTGATTTACTCTTATACTTAACAGCGTATGTTCTTGTCATCATATCCTCCTATTGGCTCTTCGTAGCAATATAATCTCATATGTCATTATATTATATAACATATTTGAGGATTATGCAATGGGGTTTAGTGCGCATGGTAATTGTTTTATCTTGATTCCAGCATCAAATATGATCTTGCTTACATAAAAATATAATGTTTTATCAGCATCACCAATAAGGCGGCTACTACTTTTCTCAAAAACAACATGTACCTATACAATCCTTGAAGCTTTCTTAATCTATGAATCAATCTCTACACTCTTGAATTAACTATATAAATAAGCTACCATATCCAAAGCGTTTTTACAACATAATGTTATTTATGAAATACAATATAGATTTAAGAATCGAGGTATACCCTATGTGGTACATAGCACACACAACAGCCGGCAGAGAACTAGATGCCGTTGATAAATGCCGCAAAGCCATTCCAGAAGATATAGCCGCAAAAGTATTCTCTCCTATCTGGCAACATGCCAAGAAATATGAAGGCACCTGGCATCTTGACGATGACATTCTATTTGCAGGATACATATTTATAGAGAGTGATTCAGATTCCAAGACTCTTGAAAAACTTCTCTGGCGTATACCTAATGTAGTTTCTCCTGTCCGCATAGGTGGGGATTTCAACGCCCTTAACAAGGAAGAAGAACAATATCTTCGTCAGCTTATGGACGAGTATAACTGTATTGCTATGTCATATGGATATATTGTAGATGATCAATTAATGATATATAAAGGGCCTCTTAGCGTAAAGTCTGATATGGTTAAGAAGATTGACAGACATAAGAGAATTGCTGATATAGAAGTATATCTGTGGCATCAACCTAAGCGTGTTCGTGTCGGACTAGAAATAATAGATAAAATCACTGCACAGGAATATGCAAAAATCAAATCACAATAACTGGAGATTTCCCATGAATAATAAAATCACTAATACAGATATTAATGAATTCGAAGAATTCCTTATAAATGAAAATAAAAGCAGAACAACTCTTGATAAATATATGCGGGATATACGAAGATTTCAAATCTTTCTTTCTGATAACAGTTACCAAATATCTCAGGATACTGCAGATAAATATATTGAGATTCTTAAAATTGCTGATTACAGTATAAGCAGCATAAATACTATTATATCATGTATAAACACATTTTGTAATTTTATAGGAAGAAATGATATTCACTGCGTTAATCTTAAGAAATCTAAAACCGAATCAACAGATTCTAACTTACTTACAGTTGATGAATATAACCAACTCCTTAAAACCGCTATAAACAATAACGATTATAGAATAGCTATGTTAATTCAAGTCCTTGGAAATACAGATATAAGATTAAACGAATTACAATACCTTACCAAACACTCTTTAGAAATGGGAAAAATTACTGTTATGCGTAACAGAGAGGAATATAACATCAGAATTCCAGATGATTTATTAGATGGCTTATATAAATATATAGACCATGAAGCAATAATAAATGGGGTGATTTTCTGTACTAGAAAAGGCACCCCTCTTGAAAGATCTAATATATGGAGATTGATTAAGAAACTGGCTGTTGATGCTGGGATTAATCCGGATAAAGTTTATCCGCAGAATCTGAAGCAGCAGCTTGGGAAGAAGTATTATAGTATAAAATACTAATCTACTTCATACTCTTCTCTTAATCTATCAATCAACTCAAATGTAAAAAACTCTGTACCTCTGTCAGGTATCAGTTCCAGTCTTGCAATGGTTTCTTCTTAATATGGCTTTATCATTCAAATCAATCGGCACAAATATGCGTATATTATCCTGTTCATTCTCACAGTCTTTATATTCAGGATAATCAAGCAATGATTTATCTGCTAGTTATGGTTCATTATATAAATCAACTTTGTATCATTAGGTATTGGATACGGATCTATTCTATGATGCTCCATCTATATTCTCCTTGTCAAATATTTCTACAATAATTACAGTCACAAGCCATGTAAATTTTTCCAAGCCTCTATCAATTCATCTCTGTTATCTTTATACCATTCTTCAATTTCTTAAATCATTGATGTTGACCATTTTTTATTACCATCTTTATATAACTTTCCGTCGCTTAATCGGAAAACAGCCTCATATTCATTATGTAACACATGAAAATGTGGTAAGTGCTACATAACCCACCGTAGTGAAATCCTTTGAATTTAGGCGTAAGATTAGGACAGTTGGAACATTATACTCTAAATTCCTGATCAGGATTGCAAAAGTTGTAGCATTTCGCTTCAAACTATTATCAGACTTTTGTATCATTTTACTCCAAATAAATTTTCGGTGGATTGAGTTATGAATAAATCTGAGCGTGACAAATATTGGACTGAACTTATACAGACCTGCAGAGTTAGCGGTCTGTCAGATTATGAATGGTGCAGGATGAGGATGGTAAAACCCCGGAATCAAAGTCATATATATGGCTTTATACAAGCGGAGCATTTGAAAAACACAGAATTGTGATATATGAATATCAGCCGACCAGAGGCGGATATCATGCAGCAAAGTTCCTCGCTGATTATCATGGTTATGTACACACTGATGGATTCAGTGGTTATAACCGTCTGAAAGATGTAACAAAATGCGGCTGTTGGGCTCATCTGAGACGATACATGTTTGAGGCAGTACCGAAGAAAACAAAAGATACTACCCAATCACCAGCCCTTACTGGACTGGCTTATTGTGATAGACTTTTTGATATAGAAAGAGAGCTTGTTGATTTTACTCCGGATGAACGAAAACAGAAACGTCTGGAATCAGAGCGACCACTGCTGGATTCATTCTGGGAATGGGTAGAAAAGCAGAATCCACTTGGCGGATCAAAGTTTTCTAAAGCGGTGAACTATGCCCTGAATCAGAAACCATATATGAAAAACTATCTTAAAGATGGAAGATGCTCCATAAGCAATAATGCAGCCGAACAAGCTGTCAAAAGCTATGTTATGGAAAGAAAGAACTTTTTATTCCACGATACAGTAAAGGGAGCAACCGCAAGAATAACCGCCAAAAGCTTCTTATCCGCAACGCTGGATTCGACCAGCCGGAAGCAAATATCATGGATATCAACTATACTTCCGGACGCAGGCTGAACAAGGAGCTGATAAACAGACTTGCCACTTGCGAATATATATCTGAACACCGGAATCTTTTTATTACCGGTGCAACAGGCTGTGGTAAAACATACATGGCATGTACCTTTGGTATGGAAGCCTGCATGCAGTATTACAACACCAGATATGTCCGTATGCCAGACTTACTCATGGATCTGGACATTGCACGAACTGAAGGGAACTACCGTAAAGTTATGGCAAAATATTCCAATCCGGTGCTTCTCATTCTGGATAAATGGGTGCTTCTTAAACCAACTGATACGGAACAGAAAGATATCTTCGAGCTTCTTCATCGGAGACGTAAGAAATCATCAACCATCTTCTGCTCACAGTATGTATTCGAAGAATGGTACGGTCAGCTTGGAGGATAAGCAAGTCCTCTGGCCGATGCAATCATTGACTGAATTACACATGACAGTTTTCAGATTAATATCACAATCATTGATGCTGTGCATGACAGATCCATGCGAGAGGTATACAGCCTAGATAAATTACTACGAGAGTAATACCCTCATTAAAGTGGCTCATTCCATCTGAGCAGGTGGCTCACGCCACACTGGAAGGGTAGGTAACTCTGCCACACAAGAATATTCAAGTATTTCCCCTAATGCCATTCTTTCATATGTTCTTCTCAAATTTATTGTAACATTAGGATACACTTCATTTTAGCTTGTCATCTTTATAAAAAATATATTTCTATGAAATCTATTTAATATATCTAACAATCTATATTTATTTTGTTCTGATATATTATCTTCTACAATATATATCAATCTCTTATACTTGAACATTGTTTTCACATAATGATTCTATTTATACTCCTCACATCTCAGAAAAGAAATCACTACTATAATAAACTACATTCATTCAAATCTCCTTCTTGCACCATTCTACTGTCTCTGCAATTCCCTCTGAAAACTTATAATCCGGTGCAAATCCTGTATCTTTAACTAAATCCTGTATATCTGCACACAAGTACATAACCTGGCGTGGACCATAGGCAACTTCTCCAAAACCAATCTCTGCTTCCGGATTAACCGCATTTCTTATATCCTCGATATAATCCTTAAGCGGTCTTGCCTCTCCCCCACCAATACAGTAAACCTTGCCATTAATACCTTTTTCTCCTAGTAAATAAAATGCCTTCCCCGCGTCCTTGGAGTACAGATAATCCCACATCTGCTCTCCCTTTGTGCATGATGGTTTCTCTCCTCTTAACAGCTTTCCTATTGTAGACATAACCATCGTAGCACTTCCGTCATATGGACCATACACACTTAATATTCTTGTCCATATATGTCTGATTCCCAGCTTTTCACACTGGATTCTTGTCATCTGACCAGCACACAGCTTTGCCATTCCATAGCCATTCTCTGGAAATGCAGGAACCTGCGAATTAAGCTTTCCTTCCACTCTTCCATATTCCGCCTGTGACCCGGCACCTATGAATGCACTGCAGCCCATAACAGCAGCTGCATTTACAGCATCCAGTGCATACTTCACATTCATATTCTGTATATACATATCATTGCGGCAGTCGCCAAATGTTCCATCCCACCCAAAGTGATAGAATACATCCGGCTTAACTCCTGTCTCCTGCACAAGCTTTGGCAGTTTATCAAGCTCACTAAGGTCACATTCAACCTTCTTAAGTGAATCCGATTCCTTAATTCTGCAAGAACGCTTTGAATCCTTTCTTACAACTGCTATAACCTTAACATTATTTTTCATAAGAGCATCTATAAGACCTAAGCCCACCGCTCCTGTACATCCTGTAACAACTGCCGCCTGCATTGTGCCTCCTGCTGTTTTACTACTCTTCGTCCATTAATGGAATAAACATCTGTTTCTTTAATTCTTCTCTTGGAAGAAACGGTGCAAGATCCTCCAGTGGAGGGCTTACAAGTGTACCATCCTCTAATCTCTTGGTACTGCTCTTAGGCTCCCATACCTGCTTAGTATCTGTAAATATCTCACAGAATACAGGTCCGTCTTCCTTTAACACCTCATCTACAGTCTTCTTCATCTCTTCATTAGATGAAGCACTGTAGTATTTATATCCGAAAGCCTCTGCAATCTTCTTGAACTCAGGGAATGAGAGGTCTCCTGATTCCGGTCCGATTCCAATCTTGCAATGCTCCTTAAACAGATTATTCTGTGTAAGTCTTATTGAATGATATCCGTTATTGTTGATAAGGAATATCTTGATTGGAAGCTTATTAGTAAGTATTGTCTGTAGTTCCTGAAGGTTCATCATTATACTTCCGTCACCTTCAAGACATATTGTATTTCTTCTGCTGCCACCTATACATGTTCCAATAGCTGCAGGAAGTCCATATCCCATGCTTGCTATGGCACTGTTATTAGCCATACGGCTTCCCTTCTGGATTACATATGCCTGATTACCTACAACACAGCATGCGCCATTAGACACTGCTGTAAGACTGTTTTCTGGAAGTCTGCTGCTTAAATATCTTACAAATGCATATACATTTGCAGTGCTTCCATTCTCCTCCCACTGTCTTGGCTGTACTGCCGGATATTCCTTCTTCCATCTCTGTGTTGTTGCGAGCCATTCACCACTTGCTGATACAGGTGCAATAGCTGCCGCCTGCTTATCAAGCTTTGTGAGGAAATCCTTAGCATCAGCCCATACTGGCATCTCAACATGGATAGTAGGCTTCTTTAACTCAGCCTTATCAACATCAACCATTATGACCTCTGCTGCTCTTGCCCATGTTTTCCAGTTATATCCAGTCTGTCTGATAGATATTCTTGTACCTACAGCAAGTATTAAATCGGCATTCTGAATAGCCCAGTTACCTGGTCTGTCGCCCATATTACCTGCTCTTCCACAATACAGAGGATTATCATCTTCTATTAGATCCACTGCATTCCAGTATGTAACGATAGGCATATTAAGCTTTTCTGAAACTGATCTGAACACATCATAAGCACCTGAAAGTCTTATTCCATAACCTGCATGGAATACTGGTCTTTTGGCATTCTTAATCTTTTCAAGTACAGTTCTTACAACATCTTCACTTACCTGTGGCGGAAGCTTTGCATCATCCTCTGCCGGATTATATCCTTCAAGCTCATCAGTCTCAATATATCCGCCCTGAAAATTAACAGGAATATCAATCCATACTGGACCCGGTCTGCCTGTTGTTGCCAGATGCCATGCCTTTTCAAGTGCATAACGGATATCCTTAGGGTCTTCTATCATAGTTGCATACTTTGTCATATTAGACACAGACTTAACTATATCGTATTCCTGATCTCCCATTGCACGAAGCGGTGTCTCTGTAAACTGAAGTGCATATCTTGAGGTTGTGTCGTAACGAACCTGTCCACTTATAATAAACATAGGGATAGAATCAAGCCACCCTCCTACTACACCCGTAAGTGCATTGGTCCCTCCAGGTCCAGTTGTAACACATACAGCGGCAATTCTGTTATCAATTCTTGCATACGCTTCGGCAGCTATGGCACACGCCTGCTCATGATGATTGTATGTTACCTTAAGCTTTTCATTATGTCCCAATGCATCGTTAAGATGCATTGCACCACCTCCAACTACAGAAAATACATCTGTAACGCCATGTTCCACAAGGAAATTGGCAACATAATCTGCTAAACGAATTCTCATAAACTGCCCTCCACATATACCGGTTAATTACTGATTAACAGCTTCCTTAATAGTCTTAGCCATATAATCAATCATCTCATCTGTCATTCCTGGATATACTCCTACCCAGAAT